>ENA-ORSS01000220-ORSS01000220.1-human-gut-metagenome-genome-assembly--contig:-NODE-220-length-74319-cov-5.245449_pt1 | contig 74319 bp, 58 predicted proteins | sample MGYA00241899_ERZ509162 | MGnify/ENA primary metagenome ERZ509162 (study PRJEB26280, sample SAMEA2338641) | human gut metagenome | biome: human gut; feature: human-associated habitat; material: faeces... | reverse complement strand
AGATAACAGGACTATAAATTATAGAAAAAGGTTGTGCCAACGTTTTGACACAACCTCATGACATAATAATAGTAAGTTCATGAGAATAAGGTAAATTTCAAGAAGCAGCTGTATGTTTGATGCGGAAAGAATGGTCCATAAAGTAATAGTTAATAAAATAAAATAGGGATAAAAGGAAAGTATTTGAGGAAATCTGACAAAGCAATTACATATGAATAGGCTTTCTTTGTAGAAAATAGAAAACCAAATTCATAGACAATAAAAACATATTTAACCGAACCTAACAATGTCACTATATTTGTCACTATAACCTTAACGAGATATTTGCCCCTGTCCTTAAAAGGTCTGATGCGCTTTGTCGTAACAAGGTAGGCGGAAGCCTTTGGACGGGTGGCTTTTATTTGTTTGTATGGAATTATGAATTGTTTGAATCTAACCAGTTAATAAATATTGTTTGTTTTGTTTGTTTTGTTTGTGTGTTGGACACTTCCATACCTGTCGTGAGATAGTATGTGTTCGATAGTGTTAGGTGGAACAGGCGTGTTTCACCTTTTTTCGTTACCGGAACTATTCATGCATTTCCTATTGTCAGCTCTCTTTTTACAGCCTTCCGGTCGTGCGCGTATAATCCCTATGACGCAAACAGATGCAATCAAACGCATAGCACACCAAGCGTTTTGATAATCAGTATATAACTATCATAACAATTGTATTTTCGCCTGAAATTATTACCAACGAATAAAAATACAAATGTTATGGATGATGAAAAATTAGAAGAAACTAATGTGCTGGAAAGCACCCAAACTGTAAACCTGCGTCCTGGTACTGGGAAATTGGACACGGAGCAACTATCGCCGGAAGAACTCCCGCCAGGGGAAGAAAATCGGGAGCAACCCGAAGAGCGCTCTTATACGGAAGAAGAACTCGATGGATTGTTCGACCAAACCGACTTGGACGACAGAAGCGATGAAATGTCTGATATTCTTCTTGTTCTCGATCAGGAAAGAAATGAGGTAAGAGCCGTAAAGGGCATTGATGAGAACGGTAATCTTGAAACTGTTCCTGCTACCGAGGAACATAATAATGATTTTCTTAAACTGGATCGGGGCGGAGATGTGCTTTCCAATTTTCTGTCGAATTTCATGAGCCAGGCCAAAGATCCTACACGAGTCAAGTTCTTCAAAGTGCCGGACAAGATATCCGGCCTTATCAGTAAACTCTTCCAGAGACATAAAGACGATCTTGAACATGCCATTACTAAAGTGATGAAAAAGCATGAAATAACTCCAGAACAAATCAAAGAAATATTAGAGAAAATGGAACAGGAAAAGAAAAACCCTGAGGTGAAGAATGAACAGGTTGAAGCTCCTGTCACTTCAGCAACGAAGCAGGCCGAACAGAGCCCTGCAAATAATGGCTCTACGGAGCAGGCCGTAAATCCGCAAGTAAATCCGCAAACTACGGCACAAGAAACCAATGGGCAATTACAGCCGGAAGCGAAACAATATCGTTTTGACCCGGATAAAATCGACTGGGACTCGGCCAAAGCTTTTGGCTTGACAAAAGAGAAGTTGGTTAATGCCAATGTGCTCGATACGTTGTTACAAGGATATAAATCTCCGGGACTACACTACGTATCGATTCATTTGGGGGGTACTGTGCTGAATACCGATGCTAGACTAAGCCTTCGTGAACGTAAGGACGGTTCGCTCTATATGTCGATCGAGGGGGTGAAACGGGAACCGGAATTTAATTTCCCATTTATGGGACATAAATTCACTGACGAGGATGCGAAAAACCTGTCACAGACAAAGAATATGGGGCGTATTGTCGATCTTGTTCATCCGATTTCAGGCGAAATTGTACCTTCCGTAATCAGTGTGGATCATTTGACACGCGGTTTTGTTACTTGTCCTGCCAACAAGATAAGAATACCGGATGAAATAGGTAATAAGGTCTTGACTAAAGAGGAGAAGACAGAACTAAGTCTGGGCAGGGCTGTCTATTTAGAGGGGATGATATCCAAGAAAGGAGAACCTTTTGATTGTCCGGTACAGTTTAACGCAGAAAAACGTTATGTGGAATATTTATTCGAAGATCGTGGAAAACTGGCTATCGAGGCGCATAAGGAATTACATAAAAATGATATACCACATGTGTTCCGAGGCAAAGAAATAACCGGGGAGCAACATAGTAAGCTTGAACAGGGTGGGACAGTCTACCTGTCGGGAATCGTGGCGAAAAGCGGTATTTCTTACGATGGCTACCTTGCCTGGGATATGGAGAAGGGAAAGCCTAATTTTGTAATGGCCAATAAGTACGATGAAGCTCTGAAGGCGGGAAAGATACTTGCCTATGACGGGGAGCCTATTACCCCGGCACCTGTTGCACATGAAAAGGTCGTGACATCTGCGGAAGAATTACCTGATAAGTATAAGGGGCATATTTATACTCCAGAGGAGAAAAAGACGTTATTTGAAGGGGGAACGATTTATTTGCCGGATCTGGTTAGTAAGAATACCAACAAACCTTATCAGGGATATCAGGTCTGGAATTTTAAGGAAAACAAACCGGACTTTATGTTCCCTTCCGAATACCATAAGAAATTGGCACTGGGGGAAGTTGAACAAATTGCCACTCCACATCAGAAGAAACAAGCACAAAAACAGGCGGATGAAAGTGCGGATAAGAATAAGATGCCGGGAAACTATCTCAATCATAAGTTGTCGGAAGGTGCTCAAAATGAGTTAGCTGCCGGTGGTACAATTAAAATTTCCGGTAAAACGGATAAAAAAGGACAGCCTTATGTGGGATATATTACATGGAAGCCGGAAGCAGGATTTGTGCATATGTTCGAGAGCGAATATAGAACAGCGCTGGATCAGGGAAAAGTCAAACCGGCTTCGGATTTCCAAACACAGGTTGCCGTAAATTCAGAAGGCAAGACGAATGAAGCTACCAAACATGTGAACAAACCTCTTAAAACCGGTCAGGTTTCCCCTACGGAATCACAGGCGGAGCAGGAGAAGAAAAAGAAGAATAAGCAATCGAACGATACTAATAATGAAAACAAACCGGCTCCTAAAAAGAAAAGAGGCCCTAAAATGTAATTGATATGAACGTGAAAAAGTTGCTGCGCAAAATCGTAGATTTCTTTTATTTCCCGGAATCTTTATCTTTTTTCCTCGTAATGACGGATGAGAATAAAGTTCTTGATTATTGTTGGGTACTGGGTGGTTTGACCCGAAAAAGTAATGAGGTGGATTATGCATTTGAACAGTATGTGCGTTACCATCTGAAACATACACGTTCAGATTTGTATATTCCTCCTTATAGAATTCTTAGGTATGATTTTCCTGATGTATCACAACTGCCGCTCTTACCGGAAGATCCTTCGGATGAGTTCACGAACAAGATCTTCTTACCCTGGATAATGGAGGGGGAATTACGACCTGTGAAAGACCTGGACTTTCGGGGATTGCATTTTGCCATTGAGTTCGGAGTATATTCATTGGATGCGGTATGCAGCACTAACGGGATAGAAAGAACGGAAAGCCATCGCCGTATAAAGAAACGCTATATCGTCAACCGGATACTGCAAGCTGATCTGGATGAACATAGAAGCTATGGCTTCTACCTGAAGATGCTGGCTCTGCAAGATGAGAGACACCGGTCGAACAGAGCGGTCACATGCGGTTGATTTTGATTAATTATTTAATAAGAAAAGAATGAAAACAGAAAATTTTGATAAAGTCGTGATTGCTGAAAAACCCAGTGTCGCCCGTGAGATAGCGATGGTACTGGGAGCAAGTAATAAAGAAGACGGTTATCTTCATGGTAACGGTTATGCTGTCACGTGGGCATTCGGTCATTTGGTAGGACTGGCTTTTCCGGAGGAATATGGTATTGCGGGGTTCCGCAAAGAGAATTTACCGATACTGCCGGAACGGTTCAAATTGATACCAAGGCAGATTAAATCGGGTAAGGAGTATAAATCCGATCCGGGAGTACTCAAACAGATTAAAATCATTAAAGGGCTATTCGAAAAGTGTAACAGGATCATCGTCGCCACTGATGCCGGAAGGGAAGGACAGTTGATTTTCGGTTATCTGTATTCTTTTATCGGTTGTGACAAGCCCTGTGAGAGGCTGTGGATAAGTTCGCTTACCGAACGGGCTATCAAGGAAGGTTTCCAGAAGTTGCAACCGGGAGATAAGTATGATAACCTGTATCTCTCCGCACGTGCCCGTTCGGAGGCTGACTGGCTGATCGGAATCAATGCTTCACAGGCTCTGACCATATCCGCCGGGAGCGGAGTGTTCTCACTGGGAAGGGTACAGACTCCCACGCTGGCTATGATCTGCTGCCGGATGCTGGAGAACAAGAATTTCGTACCTGAGAAATATTGGCAACTGAGACTCGCAACGCATAAAGGTGAAATATCATTTTCTGCTCAGTCGGTAGAAAGATTCTGCGATAAGGCCAAAGCGGATCTCGCCGGTCAAAGGGTGATGCAGTCGGGTAAAGTGAGCGTAACCGAATTGGAACGAAAGACCGTGAATCAAGAACCTCCTTTACTCTACGATCTGACTGCGCTGCAAAAGGAGGCAAATACAAAATTGAACTTCTCTGCCGATAAGACGCTTACTCTCGCGCAAAGCCTGTATGAGAAAAAAGTACTGAGCTATCCAAGGACCGGGAGCCGTTATATTTCGGAAGATGTATTCGAAGAGATGCCGGAACGTATAGCGTTACTGGCGCGATATCCCCGATTCGCTGCCTATGCAGGTGCAATGGACACTTCATCTTTGAATCACCGTCCCGTTAATGACGCAAAAGTGACCGATCATCATGCACTAATCGTTACAGAAATTCTACCGGGTGAACTTTCCAACGATGAATGTGCTATATATGAATTGGTAGCGGGACGTATGTTGGAAGCTTTTTCTGAGAAATGTATCTCAGGGCATAGTCTTGCCCGACGACACGATGGCGGAGCAAATCTTCCATATTCATTAATTTCTCCTTTTCACCAGCCTGGATCTTACCAACGGGAATGCCGGTCTTTGCCGCAATGACGGCGGCGACTTCCTGCTCGGTGATGCTTGGAATTTTTTTCCGGACGAATTCGGCTATCTGAGACAATTCCTGCTCTATATGTGCGGAGAACTTATCCGAATGGTTCTTGTCAATCTGTTCGTCACCTCCGGTGAGTATTCCCAGTAATATGGGACTTAAACGATTGTGAATGGTGAAATATAAAGAGTTCAATTCTTGTAATTGTTGTTCGGTTTGGTCTGTTGTTATTTCCTTTATCCTTTCCAGTTGTGATTTCAGTTCACAAACTGTCTTCCCAGCAGTCTCGTTAATCATCTTGACAGAGGACATTGTCCTGTCAAGCAAATCAATGGCGGCATCGGGCAGTTTCCGGTCCTTGATATACCGCTTTGACAGGCGGACACAACAGGCCAAAGCCTCTTTTGTCGCCATGATATGATGATGTGCGGCGTAGCGGGAATGTATCTCGTCCATTATTATTATGGCTGAGTCCATATCGGGTTCCGCAACACTGATTTCCTCAAAACGACGGCTGAAAGCCTGATCCTTTTCGATAGATTTGCGGTATTCGTCAATAGTGGTCGCTCCGATGACAGTCAGGTCCCCGGCCAACTCCTGCTTGAGGATGTTTCCGCCACCCGAGTTGCCGGATCGTGAGTCAAGCAGCAGATGTATGTCGTCAATAAACAGTATTGCCCTGTCCAAGGCCCGAAGTTCCTTGATTAGATTCTTCAGTCGATCTTCGACCTCTCCTTTATAAGTCGCCCCTGCAAACAATGCACCCATATCCAATTCCAAAATGATCGCATCGGCAAGGTAAGAGGGGGTATTACCGGAAATAATGTCACATGCCAAGCCGTCGACAAGGGCTGTCTTGCCGACACCGGCCTCGCCAGTTATAATCACATTGGGACGACTGTGTCTTCCCAATATCTCAATCATGGTACGGAGTTCTTTTTCCCTGCGGACAATAGGAAATATCTTTTTTTCTTTTGCCAAAAGGGTCTTGTCAATACAATATTTAAGCAACATGCTATTGAGTGACGATTGATCAGAATCCGCCGCCAAGCAACCTATACTCTTTTTTATATCACTTTCCTGAAGAATGGAGCCAAGAATATCACTTTCCCGGATGGGAAATGTCTTTAACTGCTCTGCGGTGAATCCGACCTCTGGTACGGATAATGCACAAAGAAGACAGATCGGATCTATGCTGAGATAGCCAAGCTTGGCCTTTATCCTGTCTGCCTGGTCAAATACGTCCTGTATTTTTTCATCTCCGTTGATCTCTGAATTTTTCCCTTTAGGATAGTCCTCTATCCTGACCGTTGCCCATTCATCCAGGTCATCCAGGTCGACATTCAAGCTTTTAACAAAACTTCTGATACCTACCTGGCTATTGAGGAGCGCCTTCAGTAAATGTCCGGAAGAGAAGGCTGCATTCTTATATTCCGTCGCCAACGAACGGGCAATGCGGATGGCAATTAAAACCGAGTCATTCAAATCTTGTATTTCCATAAATATATGTAATTAGAATTAGTACATACAGTATGATATTAAGGTTTAATTTTAAATTTCATACCAAATATTATGTTTGCAAATATATGATATTGTTGCTTACAATTGGCATTAATTTGCTATTATTTGCAATAAACCGTCATTTTGTTCAAAAAAACAGGTATTATTTTTGTGAAATTAAATAATGTTGCTACATTTACGCCCAGCAAATAATTGTTTTTAATTTGTTTAATCATACTAAATGGTATGATATTTATTATAAACTTAAATAAATTATCAGTATGGCATTTGACGCTAAAATTACAATTAAGGGCACAAAGTATGATGCCTTGAAAGCTGGTTACAGCATGAAACGCGACGTGGATTCCAAAGGATGTCCGTCATCGCATGTGTATGGTGTGAGAATCTGGGGTACAGTAGAATCTACAGAGGATACAAACATCATTGAGACGATGTTCACTGAGCACTCGCCTTTTTCAGGTAATATCACCTACAAGAAAGGCACGGAGGATGCAAAAATGAAAGAATTCAAGTTTGAGAATGCTTATGTGATCGAATTTACGGAAAATTTCGAAAGGAAAAATGAGACTCCGATGACAATCGATTTTGTGATTTCCGCACAAAAGGTGGACTGTAACGGTGCCTCCCACGAAGAAGAATGGCCGGAAAAATAGTATCCTCACATTAGGACATATCCAATGGACAAAAAAGTTTTTGGAATGATCCGGCCTACGGTTATAAAGGGAAGGACCTACGGGTTCTTCCTTTTATCCAATTGATTAAAAGGTTTCATTTAATTGAATTATATATGGCATTTAAAAATTATGAGATCGGCGGCAATGAAGTTGAAAAAGAAGGTTCGGAAGGGATTGCCGATATTCCACAGAACCGAACCTTGATCGTGCAACAACTAACAAAAGACACGCCCCCCAATCCGGAATTGGTCATGGGACTGGAAACGGTGGAAGATGTGTTCGCACATTTTGATCCGAAGGTAGACATCTCCTTTGAGAATGAGGAAGGTCAGCCGGTGAAGGAAGAATTCGGATTTGAAAATGTAGGCGATTTCTCGGTAAAGAAAATGACGGAGAGAAGCCCTTATTTAAGCGATCTGGATATTAATAAGGATTTCTACGCAGGTACTACCCGTCAGTTCCGGTCAAACAAAGTATTGGCACGTGCCGTCGGTCGTCCTGACAAAAAAGAAAATATCCTTCAGGTTCTGCAACTATTGGAAGCGGAGTTGGAGGCATCAATCAATGACGAAAATCAATAATTCAGATGAAAGAAGAATTAAATAAACCGGCAACGGTTGCCGGGCAGGAAGCTTACCTGAAGGAACAAAATTCTTTCAGCACTATGGAGGAAGCCCTTGAGGGACTGAACGAATTCGGTGGATTTACATTTTTAGAGTCCACTATCGAAGGGATTGCCAATATGAACCCTAACCGCCGTCCACGAAAGAAGATTTTCCTCACGGAAGCTGATAAAAAGCAGGACCGTATCGCCCTCTTGAAAAAAATAAAGCTATGGATAGAGATCCTCCGTTCATGCAAGGATGCCGGTGAGATGCTCGAAAAGTGCCAGGCGAAGTCAAAAACCATTGGTGAGTTACTGTCTAAAAACCAGCTAAAGGCAGTAAACGCGGTCAGTGACCTTGAAAGCGCCTACCGTTCAATCATGCTTTTTTATAAAAATACCGAGCAAGACAAAGTGAGAAACATCACTATCATGAACGCTTCGATAGAACAAATAACGGATCTCGACAATTCAAGATTTATCGACCATATTGCCGAAGAGTTAAAACAAAATTACGATCGGCTGGATTTGCGGATGAATTATTCCCTGCTAGTTTTACCCGGTTATCTCGGTTCCAATAAAGTTGTGGAGAAGTGGGCAAAGATCGCATATTCCAACAAGGTAATGTTGATTACCGATTTTGCCGACCTGGAAAAGCCAGATGATGTAGTCGACATGTTCTTCACATCCAACCTTACAGGGGGAGAAATCCACCGTTCCAATGCGATGATGTGCTGCAACTGGCTGATCGGTCGTGGGGCATATAATGAACTGGGGGAGACAGAAAACCTTCATGTCCCGCCTTCATCTTCACTAGCCGGGAAAATATACAATACCTTGATGTCGCAAGTGGCAGCAGGTAAAGCTCATGGTGGGATGAACGAGGTTGACGGTGTAGTCTTCGGTCTGAAGAAAAGCGAGATATCCAAACTCGAATCTATGGGGCTGATTCCTTTCGTAAGGGAATATGGCAAGGTAATGGCATTCTCGGGCAAGACACTGTTCAATGGCGATGACCTCGGACTGCAGACCTATTCCGTAGTCAGAGTGTTCGATTATGTATTCAAGGTACTTTGTGACTTCCTGAACCGCCGTGCATTCGAAAACTGGAATATTAAAACCGAGAAGAACCTCAGGGGACAGATCGTCAATTTCCTCGATTCGGTAAAGGGTCCTGACGCATTGATCGATAAGTTCCAGATTCTCCGTTTTGAGCAAGACAAGAAAAATCCGGACCATGTATTCCTTGATCTGCGCCTGCTTCCTTTTTTCCCAGCCAAGAGCTTTATCATTAAGATGGAGGGAACCAAAGGCGATGAAGGAGTGGACTGGAATGTCGTATCCGAACAAGAATAAATCAAACTAAAAAAGCGATATATTATGCCCAACAACTTGAACAGTGTTCTTGCGACGGTCATTATCGGTGGGGAGAAAGTTATTTTCTCCCACCTGATATTAAGGCAAGAGTTCAACCATCACCATACATTCCGTGTGCTTCTTTATTATAAAGGAATAGAGAAGTTATGGATGGACTCTCCCGGGAAGGTATTCCCCCTTATCGGGACAGATGTTGTCATCTCGTTCCTGCATAAAGAAAGCGGAACCCAGAATATGTTCAAGGGAATCGTACAGAAGGTATCGTATGTAGGCCACAACGGCGGCGAGAACCGCATACTTATCAGTGGTGGCAGCCCGACCGTCAAGCTTGACGGGAACAAGACAATGGACTCCTTTACGGATAAGTCACTGAAGGATATCGTGGAGGAAGCCGCCGGTAATTCCGGAAGCGGACTAGAGGTAACGGCCAATCCCCTTTTTGCCAGTCCGATCGATTATATCTGCCAATATGAGGAATCTTGCTTTGAGTTCCTGAACCGGCTGAGCTGGATTTATGGAGAATGGTTCTATTACGACGGGCAGAAAACGTTGTTCGGTAAGCCGGGTTCGCCGGAGACAACCGAACTGACCTATGACGTAGATATCAAGGAAATGAACCTGTCCGCCCAAGTTCGGCCTCCCCGGTACGGGATGTATGATTATCTGGTGCATGATACCAACGAGATATCGCATTCGTCGACGGACGACGATGTGGATGTCACCGGTTATGCCAAAATCGCATTGTCCCGTTCCTCGTCTCTGTATTCTTCCGCCGGCATGGTTCCCGTGCACGCGCCGATCTCTTCCAAGAACGATCTCGAATCCCTCGTGAAGATGGAGAAATCCCGCTCGGTAGGTACTATGTTCGACATTTCCGGAAAATCAAATTTCTGTGGAATGGGAATAGGAAAGATTATCAAGGTGAAACTGCCTCGTACGATGGACGTGGCAGTCAAGGATATAGACCGGTTTCTTATAAGGAAGGTCGTACATGTCATTGATGAAAAGGGGAATTACTACAATCGTTTCGATGGTTTTGTCTCTGACGCGGAGTGTATCCCGATGGAAGCGGTGCATCACCCCCTTACGGGACCGCAGGTGGCCACTGTCGTTGATAACGAAGACAGTAAAGGCCGAATAAAGGTGCAATTCCAATGGCAAAAACTCATTGGCAAGAATACTAACTGGCTGCGTGTGCAGACACCGGATGCCGGTAACAGTGATAAAGGGCCTAGAGGGTCGGTCTTTATCCCGGAAACCGGTGACGAGGTGATGGTCGGATTTACTTACGGTGACCCGAACCGCCCGTACGTAATGGGTAGCATGTTCCCGGAGAATGTCGGGGTAGGTGGCGGTGCGGGAAACAAGAGCAAGAGCCTGACAACCCGTAGTGGCAACGCGGTGAAACTGGATGATGATACCGGAGAAATCACGATCGTAGACCAAACCGGAAATAACCTTATTCATATCGACGGTAAAGACACGATAACGGTAACAGCTACGAAATCCATTATCCTGACCAATACGAAATCCAGCATAATCCTTGAGGACGAGACAATCACCATCAATGCCAAGAAAATCGGCATCCTGGGTGATGATGAGATTATCCTGGCAAGTAAAGAAGAAGTACTTTCCGTCGCTTCAAGCGGCGAAGGTGAAAAAGGAATCAGCGGGCAAGGAAAGAATGTCATATTCTCCGCAAAGGATGCTATGTCGCTATCTCCAACGAATTCGTTGGAGATGACCAGTAAGAATATCAATTCCAACGGCTCGGTAAATAATGTGATAGAAGGCGGAATCGTGAAAATTAACTCATAGAGAACCGTAACGCTTAAAAAGAACTCCAAACGAAATATATATGGGAATATCTTCATCTATAGCAGGAATCTATTATCAGATACAGGAAGAATGGCAAGCCGCCTCCGTCAAAGAGGACTGGCGGCTAGCTCTTTGGATATCTTCGTTCGAGAATGTAGTTATCATTGATAAATTCTTTGAGATAGAACGTTCGCCGGCGGGAAGCTGCCAAGAGATATTTTTCCGTTTTGAGACCGTATATGCCGGAAATACGGAATTGTTCCTCAAAGGACTGTGGGATGAATATTGTTCCTGGTTTACCGAGGAATTGCCGGAAGATTACGATATACTGAAAGCGTTGGAAAAAGACGGGGCAATGAACAGGAAGTATGTACTTCCAGAGAGCCGTGAACCAGATAGTTTTCGGTCGCTTTGGGAAGAGTTTCTGCGATTGAAGTTCTGTATAAAGGACATGGAAAAGACAGATTTCTGTATCTATTTCCCCCCGACACTGCCGGACGGTCCCAGCATGACAAATTGTTTCCGTTCCATACTGAAAGAGGGAGTTCCCAAAGGCATCCGGCTAGTCACGATTGACTATGTCGAAAAGCGAAAGATAAAACTAGATCCAGGCGAGCAGGTCATCTGCATTAAACCTGAGTTCAACCTGAAAGAGGCCATCAACAATGAAATGGATAAAGAATCCGGGACTTATGACAGTCCAAGCTTTGACAGCCGCTATCGAAAGCAAATCCGCAAGGTGATGGATACCAGCCTTCAGAAAAAAGAGGCTGTTCTTGATAAAGAGGTACGAACCTTGCTCTCGATATCGGCTGAAACGACGGAACAAACCGTCCGGCTTGCTACTCCAATGATCGTTTCACAAGCGTATTATATCAGCGGTGAATTCGATAAAAGCATGCGCTATGCGGATGAAACAATCCGTCCGGCTGCCAAACTGATGGCAGAAGGAGACGTAAACGGTTACCCTATCTGGAAAGTGGCCATGTATCAGAAAGCGTCCGTACTTGTTTTTCAGAAGAAATGGGAGAAAGGAATCGAAACATATCGTGAGGTTGCCAAAGAAGCTACCCTGCAACAGGATGCGTTCTATGTCATGGAGAGTTACCGTATGTGCGGCTACCTGATGTATGAACTGGGTAAAAAAGAGGATGCTTTCGAGCATTTTCTTCTATCGTTGGCCGGTGGCAGTTATCTGGATGAAAGAGTCCGCCGCGAATCTACTTTTTTATATTCCGCTTATATGGCTCTCCTGTTGGGCAGGGATGTCCGTTCCCCAGAAGAGGTCAAAACAATCGAAGAGCAATTGGAAATATGGCTGGGTGAGGAATGGCGTACGATCGTCTTCAACGATCAAGCGGAGAAGTCAAAAGTCCGGCGTAAATCATCCTTTTTCCACTAAAAACATTAATATTTATATCCTATGAGTATCATCGGCGGACTGACCACCGTTACACGTGGTTTTGGCGAACTGTTCGGTAAAGCGCACGACGCACTGGGCAATATCCAGAAGAGTATGGCAAGTTTGCTTCCGGCTATGCCGGGCCTTCCTGTCGGCAAATTCTTTGATATAAGCCTGGGGATAGATTTTCATCCGATCGTATTCCCGTGGCCTCTTCCGATTTGTCCGGTGCCACATGTGGGAATGATATTCGACTTGACAGCGGCAGTGATGTCCTTTGTCGCTCCGGCACTACCCAGTCCGGAAGGTGGGATCGGCGCCGTAGCATGTAACTTTGCCAAAGGAATGGCTCCTTCGGTCAAGGTACATGGGCAATGGATCGCCCAAGCGGGTATATGTATCGTACATCTGCCGGGACTGTTTCTTCATCTGTTGCCCACCGTGGCTGGTAAGGCAGAGGCGGAGATGTGGATGGGGAGTTCCATCGTCCTGGCCGATGGCGGACCCTGCTCCACGAAGTTCCATCCTGCACTGTCGTGTAACCTGGTCGGTATGCCGCCACTTCCCCGTAAAGGAAAAACCTACAAACCGAAAAGCTGCCTGATGGCTCCGACCGCTCTTTTAAGTATAATAACCAGTACGGGTAAACCGGTATTGGTAGGCGGTCCTCCGACGATCGACCTGTTCCAACTTGCCCTGAAGCTGGGTATGAAAGGATTGGGCAAAATGTGGAAAAAGACCGGTGACAAGTTCCAGGAACTCATCGATAAACTCGTAGCGAAAAACGGCGGTAATAAAACCAAGCTGACCCAGATATTGCAAGCGATCAAATGCAAAACCTTCGGTGAGCCGGTCGATGCGGCTACCGGTCGAACTTACCAGACGAATACCGATTTCGAACTACCGGGTCCCATTCCTCTCATGTGGTCCCGTACCTATTACAGCGATGCGGAGGTAAACGGCCCATTGGGTTACAACTGGCACCATAGCTATAATATCGGTATCCGTAACCTGAATGACGAGGTATTTGTCCTCAGGCATTCCGACGGACGTGAGTCGGGATTGCCGGTCCTGGAAACGGGAGAGAGTTATTTTGACCGCAAGGAACAGCTCTCCTGGAGCCGTGATGAGAGGGGATATCTTCTTGGTGATGCGGGAAAGCTGTATTATCGCTTCAATATGGAAGAGAACCGGTTCGGTTACTGTCCCGTCGCGAAGATCAGTACAGCGGACGGTCACCGCATAGTATTTGCTTATGGCTATAAAGGCGACCTTGACGAAATTATAGATTCCACAGGACAACGCATCTTTGTAACGAATGACGCGGAGGGCCGTATCACGGATATCTCCACTTGTTACGACGATGAAGAGATTCATCTGGTCCGTTACCGTTATGACGATAACGGTAATATGACGGAGACGCTGGATGCCATGAGTATCAGCAAGACTTTTGAATATTCAGGTCACCTACTGGTCAAACTGACCAATCAAAGCGGCATGAGCTTCCATTGGGAGTACGAAGGAAGTGGAAATGATGCCCGTTGCATCCATACATGGGGAGACGGTGGCATTCAGGAATATTTCATAGAGTACGGGAAGGGATTTACCCGTACAAGAAATGGCGAGGGAGCCGTTACGGAATACTTCTACACACAGGACCATCTGATCTATAAAACGATAGATGCCAATGGTGGTATCATGCGGCAGGAGTATAACGAATATCAGGAACTGGTACTTACGGTTGATCCGGAAGGATTCAGCCGGACGAGCAAATACGATGATCGGGGCAACTTGATCCTACAGACGAACGAAAACGGTGATTCGCTCTTGCTCGATTATGACGAACGGCAGAACCTGATCCGGGTGGTCACGCCGGGCGGTAAGATACTAAAATGGGAATATGACGAATATGACCGTGTTGTCCTTCGTGAGTTTCCGTCCAAAGCGAGGTTGAGCTACACCTATGAGGGTAACCGGCTGAAATACATCACCGATAAAAAGAAACGACGTTTCAGTTTTGAGTTCAATGCCAGAAACGAACTCTTACGTCTGATATATCCCAACGGAGTCTACCGAAGCTGGAACTACGACCGAAGCGGTCGGGTAGTGGAAGCGACTGATGTTAAAGGCAACCGGACAAGTTTCGGGTACGACATATTAAACCGTATCACCGAGATAAGGGAACCTGATGGAAATGTACATCGTCTCGGTTATGACCGGTCGGGTAATCTTATCCATGCAGAGGATAAGATGCGTGAAGTAGATTTTACGTACGGTCCACTGGGTACATTGACCGGCAGGATTCAGGGTAGCCGTGCGCTGAAGTTCGTATATAATACGGAACTACAGTTGACAGGCATTCGTAATGAAAAATACGAGTTGTATGAATTTGAGCTGGACGGTCTGGGTCAAGTTGTCAGGGAATGGGGATTTGACCGGTTGCAGAGAGGTTACGACCGTGACGGAGTGGGTCGTGTAAGACGTGTAGACCGACCGGACGATCGCTGGACGGCATACGAATATGACGGCACAAGCAATGTCATTAAGGAAGAGCAATACGATGGAAAGGTCAGTCTCTACAGTTATGACAAGGATAGCGACTTACTAAAGGCGCATAATGATAGTTGCAAAGTCGAGTTCAAGCGTGACAAAGCGGGTCATATCATCGAAGATAAACAGGATAATTACGTAGTAAACTACCAACTCGATGAAGACGGGAACTGCATACATACCATAAGTAGCCTGGGAGCGGATATCTGGAGCGGATTCGATAAAGACGGTTATTTAAAGGAAATGAAAGTCGGTGAAAACTGGCAGGCAAACTGGGAACGTGACGAAGTGGGACTGGAAACTAAGCGCACGATGGGCAGTGGTCTTGAAATCCAGACTTGGCGGGATAACCTGGGTCGTGAAATCAAGAAGCAAATATCCCCAAAGAACAACTTCACGAGCGGTAGCTATAGTTATCAGTGGGGCATGGGAAACCGTCTGCTACAAAAGTCGAATGATCTGGCGGATCTTGTCACTACGTTCGAATATAACGAGTTTGACGACCTCATAAAAGCTGATTACCGGGAAGGACAAAACGTTGAAACGATTTACCGTACCCCTGACCGCATCGGTGCACTATACAAGACATGGACCTGCCGTGATCGTGAATACGCCCCGGGCGGTAAGCTCCTGGAAGATACAGAGTACTATTACCATTACGATGGTGAGGGTAATCTTATCTTCAAGGAATACAGGAACCCCCACGTCGCAGATGAAGGCTTTATCCTTATAGACAAGAAACAACAGGCGAAAGAACTGAAGATCCAGTATATGGGTAGCGGGACGGGCTGGCGTTACGATTGGTATTCGAACGGAATGTTGAAAAGAGTTGTCCGTCCTGATGGCAAAAGCGTAGAATTTGACTATGACGCATTGGGAAGGCGAACGGTAAAGATCTATGATGGAAAAATTACCCGTTGGGTATGGAACGGAAATACGCCGCTGCATGAATGTACGGCCACCTACAACAACCTAACCGAATTAAAGACACCTATTCAGGCGGATGATGAAAATCTGATTACCTGGGTATTCGAGAACGGGACATTCATCCCTACAGCTAAAATCACGAAGAATGAACAATACACAATCGTAACTGATTATTTAGGTACGCCAGTGCAGATGTACAACCAAAAGGCAGAAAAAACATGGGATTGTACGCTGGATATATACGGTAAAGTCCGTACATTTGAAGGGAGTTCTTTGAATGATTGTCCATTCAGGTATCAGGGGCAATATGAGGATGAGGAGACTGAGCTGTACTACAATCGGATGCGGTATTATTCACCTGAAATTGGTGGATACATCAGTCAAGATCCAATTAGATTAGAATCTAAAGAGTTTAACTTTTATTCTTATGTTAGAAATATAAATAGATATATTGACCCATTTGGCTTAGATTATTTTTATCAATTAATTAATAATAATGAGGTTGTTTATAATGGAATCACTAAAAATCCAATAAAGGATAGAATTGGAGATCATATGAGAGATCCGAATAAAGACTTTTCCGAGTTTAGATACGTTGAAGTTGACGATAGAATAGCTTCTAGAAATTTAGAAGGGTCAGCATTGCACAATGCTGATGGTTCTGGCTTACAGAACAAAACAAGAAAAGATGGTCAATATTATCATTCTTATGATCCTGATAACCTAGCTGATGGCAGAACTTATTATACTCAAGAGGAAATTGATGCAAAAATGAGAAATGCTGAAACTGGAAAAATAGAAGATGGAAAAGTGAAATTAGATACACATTAATACAATGATTATGGGAAATATATATCAAGATAAGATAGATAATGAAGTAAGAAATGTAATTCATCCTATATGTTGTAGATGGAATGAACTTACTGAAGAGGAACTGGAAACCATTTTACAAAAATTTGGTAATATCTGTAGAGATGAAACCTCTAAATTAAGAATGCATATTCTTACAGATGATAATTTGGTTAAGGCTCTATTGGAGATTGGATATAAATATAAAAATAACTCTAAAATATTAATCGAAATTATATCTTCTTTTCACAATATGAGAGAAAGATATAAACTAGAAATAACGAATGCTATATTTGATTTTATAGTATCTTGTATAAGTAATAAAAAGGTGAATTTTTATGTTTCAATTTTTATAATATCTCTGCCTCAATTTGAAAATTATAAGCACAAATGGAGCTATGTATTATCAATACCCAATATAGCGCCAAGAAAAAAGTCTATAAATACCTTTTATCGTTATATAAATAGGAATATAGGTCATATCCCCAATGATTATAAATCAGACATAATTAAAGTCTTTCATGATGCGTTAAAGGTTTCTGGTTTACATGAAACAACTATAAAGAAATATGAAGATATAATTGAAAGGATAAGAGACAAATGAAACTTTATTGTATTTTATGTCTCTCCCGAAATAATATTGACTAATTTGTCTTTCCCTAATATAAGTTGACTCTTTCAATTATGTATTGGAGATGTAAAGTAGGACAGTGAGACAATGTACTGTGTTCAACTCTCAAACCTACTGCTCATCAAGATTTCGATGTAGTTCGACACAATTCGTTCTTTGAATTTATTACAATCAAATCCAACATTAGGGATTATAAGGGGCTATAATTGGTGATATTATTACAATCTCCCAGCAAAGTTTACCCCTTCAGGGAAACGTCCAAAGAGAAAAACTCCAACCAATGTGGTATGAACTTTCAGTGACAGTACAGAGGAAGTGAAAATGATACGCAGTGCATCTGGCATACTCTAACATAGATTCAAGTCTACCATTGCAAATATTCGCTCAAATACCTAAAAACATGGGGTTATAAGTTGGATATTCGTAGAAAGGTGCTTATATTTGAAAAGATTCTCTGAATGATTATTCGTTAAGATCTAATGGGCATTTAGAGGAAATAATATACTAAAAATCTAATAGTTATGATAGTACAAAGAATAGATAAGTATTTAGATGAAACATTCAAATATATTCAAGATATCGTTTTATCTCAATTATATGACGCCAATATAGCAAGAGCGAAGAGTCATTCCTTTAATGGTCGAAAATTCCAGACAGGAAAAGACAAGGAGAAATTTGTTTTTTCAACTACTACGCTTGTAAGGCCAGGAGTCCAAAATAATAAAGAGTTAATCATAAGTAAAGACACAGAAATGCGTCTTACTAATGGTATGAAAGATTTATTTGTGAAGGGTCGAAATGTTTTAATAAATAAGATAGGATTCAATGACTTTGATAGTTCTATTTTAGAAAAATCTATTGAAGGAGAATTTACTTCACTATCAACACACAGAGAACGCTATTACAAATCCCCAAAACAATATCGGATATTGATTCCGACTAATGATGCTGTTAGGTTATTGGGAGATATCTCAGGGTGGGGATATGCTATTGACGGAAACCTAAAATCTGATCACTTGATTAAGGTGAAAATAAATAAGAATGATTTTCATTTTTATTCATGTACAAATAAGAATGCAGAATCCTTTTTGGTTATTGACTCTTTAAATAAAATTCATCTTGAAGAGTTTTTGAAGGAAGTTAATTCAATCTTGCTTTCATATGCCTTTTTAAAAGGAAATTATTTTGGTTCTTATGCGTATATTTTCACTTACAAAGCAAATAATTTAAAAACGCCGGTCAGTATGATGTATTGTTGTCTTGGAGAGTCGATATATGGAGGCTTTCCTGTTCATTCAACTAAACCTCATTGGCTGATGGACTATAAGGGACTGACAAAGTATAGAAAAGGAAAAAACGGATTTTCCAAAAGAGTCGGAACGGAAAGTTTAAATCAATATATGGAAAGTTTTCCAGAAGGCTGTTTCTCTAATTTATGCGAACTGATCCTAAATAAGAATGGTATACAGAGAACAGTTGTGTTATTTATAAGTAATCACAAATCTCCTGTGGAAATAAAAGTCCCGACACTGTTTGTCGCACTGGAAAATATAACAAGGGTATTGAATGGAAATTCTACTTCCATACCTAAGATTATAGATGACGCTAATGCGGAAGTTGAGATAAAGAACATTATAAAAAAGGCAGCAAAGGAAATTAATTCGGTGAAGCAAAAGTATTTTCCCCAGCATGCTTCCCAAGAAGATAAAAAAGCTTATTCCAGTGATTACGATAGGCTTAAAGGAAAGTTGAATAAGTTAAATGAAGGTACAAATAATAAAAAATTGACTGAACCTTTCTTGCATTTCGGTTATCACCTGACTCCTGAAGAAGGAGACTTGATATACAAAAAACGTAATACGTTTATACATGGTTCTGATTACATGCCACTTGGATCTAACTCTGAAGAGGAATTCAAAGAGCTATTTCATATAAGCCTTCAGTTGCAAAAATTGATAGCCATTTTACTTTTAAAAGCTTCCGGATATTCAGGATATATATTAAACAACGTGAGGGTGTATGATCATATTACAGGTAAGAAGATTGATGAAGATGTATTTATAAAGATCTGATCAAAAAAAATCTTACTGTTATTAAATAGAACATTTTTGTATTTAATCAATATCTTTGTTTTCAATTTAGTGAGCTTATTAAATATACTACTATGGAATATGATATAAATGAAATGAGAAAATGTATTGAAATGTCACCTTCTAAAGAACTATTTGATATTAAGGGTACATTTTATTATGACGAAACAGATAATGTTAGAAAATACTATCTGAAAGAAACAGGTGTGAATGAACAAATAGACAGGCATTTTGTATTAGGTGGTGTATATCTGGAAGAGGGATGTGCTGCACCTGATGTAGAGGCCTTGAAAGCGAAGTTGAACATATCTAAAGATCTTGAAGAATTGAAAAGCAAGAATTTATATAATGGGGATCTTTTAAAAATCTTGGATAATAAACATATACATATTTTCTTAGAATGGATTCTTGATAGTCAGTTCTATGTGCATTATTCAGTGATCAATTTGTATTATTATGCTTTGGTAGATATCGTAGATTCGGTTATTAAACCAAGGTTCTATCCTCTTGTTTTTGAGTTTAAAAATGATCTTTACCAAGTTGCCAAGAAAAATCATACCGATTTTAATGATATCTTATATAAATATAATTATCCAAATATTAGTAATGAAAATATTGAGGCTTTCTTAAAAGCGATCAGGGATTATATGGATAAGAACAGAATGGTTACAACACCTTTTATTTCAATGTTGTTGGCTCAAATGAAAGATGAAGATATAACCAGCCTCCCTTTTATTCAAGATGAGGAAGATTGGATTTTCTTGAAAGATTTATCCCAGTTTTATTATTATCCGATTTATGGTTTTTATAGTTCAAAACATATTTTTGACCATGAGAAGGAAATAGAAGAGAATCATTTCAAGGATGTTACGTTCAAAATAGGTGATTTACCCTTAAAATCCTATGAATTCAAAGATTCTAAAGACGAACCAATGATACAAATTTCAGATTGTATTGTCGGATTGATTTGTCGATTCTATAAGTTTCTTGATGAGTTCGACGGAAATATTCATGCTCTTGACACACGACTCAACGAACGACAAAAAACAAATCTGAGTACTTTGTGCAAAATCATCAAAAAGACTATAGATTATAATGAAAAGCTAGTTCATATGGTTGTACCTATGAAGGAAGACCGTAATTATAGCGCAATAGTTCGGAAATATGCTAAATAATTAAAGGAAAGAAATATTAAAATGAAGCGGAAGTAGTGAGTCTCAATTGTGACAAGAAAGATCTGACCATAGAGCGATTATTGTCGGATGATATTTGTAAGTCACTATGTCATTATGTATTAAGTACCTTTCATCCATGAGTTTTTAAGTGTAAAATAAATTCCAATAACTTACTATACTATATACTCTTGTCTTGTAGAAAAAACAGATAAGATGTAAGAAATATCAGTATTTTAGGTATATTTGTATCTAAATAATAAGGCGGGTAAATAAAATGGGTAAGTCTGAATTAGGAGGAAAAAGTAAAAAGGAGATTATTTTAGATGGGTGTTTTAAACTCTTTCTACAAAAGCGGGAAGGCAACATGACAGTTGCCGATCTTGAAAAAAGTATAGGTGTGACCCGTGGTAAGATTTTCTATTATTATAAGGACATGGAGGAGATTACCCGGTTAACCGTTGAACACTATTTTCAGAAGGTTGTGGATTATTTCAGCTTTTTCTATAATGAAGAGAAAACGACCTTGCGGAATTTTATATTTGACTATGTAGATAACTGGCAGAGGTTTGACCAATCCATTGTGGAACTAACGGGTGACAGTGCATCTACCGTTATAAACTTTTTCCTTCATGCATCCGCTTCTTATCCGAACTTTGAAATAAAAATTAAATCTTTGTTTGAGGAAGAGTTAAAGTGTTGGCAAAACGTATTGAGTAAAGCCATTGAAGCTGGAGAGGTAAAACCAAGCATCGATGTGCCGGTAACAGCTACGAAATTTCACTGCCTGTACATGGGAGTTGTCGTACAGTCCTATTTTGTTCCGTATAGTTTTAAAGCCAATACTTTACAGATGCTGTTAATCAGCCTGTATGAGGACATAAAAAGCATACCGGAGTCTTCGAAACAAAAGAATAATATTTTCGGATAGATTGGAGTATAAAAACAATCCCATTCATGAATTTTAATTTTGGTTCCCCCGATAGAGGTACTGAACTGTATTTTGGGGAAGATGTTTAGAGATGCAATCTAAGAGAATTACCCTCCTTGTTTAAAGTCAGAGCCATGTTAATTTATGTCGCGCAGGGAAATTTGACAATATTTTGAGGAAAAATGGAAAGTCAAAACCGATAATCTTTCCCATATTTGCAAAAATATACACATACCAAGTTACAACGCATACGGACTAATTATGAACAAATATATAAAACAAAGATGAAAGTACAAATAATGAAAGCTGCAGTGATGGCCCTCTTCCTGACGGGCTGTGTCAGTAACAATAATTATGAAAAAGCAATTGCCGACTTTGTACAAACAGACCGGAGCGGTACATGGACTGACCTGAAGTTCAAAGTGATCGAAATGGGTGAGCCGACTGATATCACCGTCGGAGACAGCATTAAGATACTGACCGACAAGTTTGAAACGGATAAGGAAAAGTATATTTCCAACTTAAAAAGCAGTATCGAGCGTAATACCACAAGCCTGGATAAAGAACGTTTCGCCTCCATGAAAGAGTTTTATCAGAAACAGATAGATAAAAACCAAACGATCCTGGACTCGATCTCAAAGACAACAGTCGTTTTACCGGAGGCTTATGTGAACGTTCCGGAAAGCAAAGTACTGGCCAAAGAGATCGAATGCCGGTTTTCTATTATTCCACCTATGTACAATAATGGTGCCCGCCAGGAAATGACAGAGAAGTTTATGCTGAATGCTGCCGGTGACAAGTGCTATCGGATGACGCATAGCAAAACGAAGAAGTAAGATTGAAGTGAAACTATAGTACTAACAATAAAATATTTATCTACTTATGGACGAATTATTGAAACATTACGCTGAGAAAATGGAGCAATTAAGCTCTGATTACGGACTTCTGGGAATGCAGGATGCGATAGAGGCATATAATAGTTTAAGAAGTATGGAATCCCGTACAGATGCAGAGAACCGCACTTTGGCTGAAATGAATAACAAGATTATTATGTGGAACGCCCATGTTAATTCTGTGATTGATATTTATAAATCCTTGATGAATAAAAATAGGGATCTGATCATCCCTTCGCCGGAAAAATATTTTATCAAAGGAATGGTTGAATAGAAGGTCAACACGCTACTAGTATTAACTAATTTAACTAAGGCACTTTAGAACAAGTGCCGGAAAATTCAAAATGAAGAAGATTTTATTTTTTATCATGCTGACATTATCGGCATTCATGAGTTTTTCATGCAGTAAGGATTCAGACGAATCCGGTAATGCAAAAAAAGGCACATACAAAATGGTCATAACCCAGACCGGTGATATTGATGATTTTACTATCAGTACGACCCTGACCGGCGGCAATGGCCTGAATAATGGAATATTTGATGAATCCGGATCTGATCTTGGCATGACTTACAAACTTACCGATAGTGAAAACAAACAAGCTAACTATACCTATCAGACCGCAACTGACGGGGTTATGATGATATTTGTCCAGCTTGCTACCTGCAAAGATCTCAGCAAGAGCATGACAACAAACGTGAAGGTATATTTTAACGGTAAACTGGTGGACGAAAAGAGCCGTACTTACAAAGGTGAAGATACGTCTCCACTCAATATAACCTGGAGCCAGGTGAAAGACTAAAACTATTTTTTATGTGGCAAAGGTAATTAAAGCCATTGGTTACGAACAGAACTGTAACCAATGGCTTTTTCAATTTAAAAGTTATCGTAATCCTCTTTCTTCGCTGATCCTGTCGGCATGGATGCCTTTATGGATTTCAATGTTCTTTCCGACTTTGAACCCTCTACTTGCCGATAGAGGATCTATTGATGATTGGCTCTTTCGGGCTGATTTTATTTTTTCATTTGAAAGATAAACATCAATTTCGCTTTTGGTTGTAACCATAAGGGTGGTAAAATTGGCTTCATTCTCAAGCTGATGTTTAGCTTCCTCAAACTTCTTGATAAGTCCTAATACACAACCATACAGGAATGATTTTAGATAGGTTGCCGGACTTTTGGGAAGAATATCGTATACCTTGATACAATCTCTCTTATACTGCATATAGCCCTGTTTCCCGATCCAAACAAACTGGTTGGATAGAAATGATATTAAAAACAATACTACTTCAACGTTCTTTTTGCGACCTACAATCTCAAATTCACTCTGTCTCATTTTACCATTATGGGCAGCTCTCACAATAAGGGCACGACACAGATTATATTCGGAGACGACAGAGATAAGGTGAGTAAACCAAACTCCGCTGCATACTTCCGATTTAAACGGTATTCTTTCGGCTACGATCGGATTATCTAACTTCTCCTGTTCCGGTATATCGTTTTCAGAGAGGTTGTATTGCATTAACAAACGGGTGATTCCGGCTGCCGCTGCATTTGCTTCTCCTTCGTTTCCCAACGCTGTCGCAGACTCTTTAAGGTTCATCAACTTGCGTAATTTCTCTAATATCTTATCTTTCTTGGTTTCCATGATGTTTACTTTTAATAGTTGTTATCTTTATAATGTTTCTATTCTTTCCGGTTCTACATTGATTTCCAGCCACTTCTTGACAAATGACATATTATATTCAGAAGTGATAATGACCGTCCTATCCGATAGGGGGGTAAGGCGGGTTGATTCATAGGCTTCGATCCACTCTTTCAGAGATTCTATACCCCAATTAGCACCCGGATCGCAAAACATCTTATCTATCGTTTGAATAGGATGGGTGAAAGTGACTTTGATGGTCTCGTAATTTGAATTGCACATAAACATTTTGTTTTTATATTGTTATTACCGTTTATCGCTCTTCCCTGAACCATTAAAATTTCCCTTAACTGACTGGGAAGAACATCGGCAATAAGAAGGTCTGTTGCTGTTACAGGGCAAGAATTATTTTATAAATACTAGCGCCCGGAGGGAGGTCTGGAGATTTTTAAATAATTATTGAACAGTAACCGCCACGGATATACCTTCGACGATGTTTTACCAGGCAGTAAAGGAATTTTTCCAATCAATTAAAAAAGGTATATTTGGTGAATAAGAATTAGATGAAAGTGGTAATGACATTGATCCTAAAGTGGAAAGTTGATCAAGCGGGAAAAGAAGTGTAAAACAAATGAACGTAAAGGAATACGCTTCATCCAATTAGGAAAGCCGGAAATGATATCGTAAACCAATGGATTGAAAAATAATAGATATGGAAATCCTAAAAATAATTCCATATCAAGATTAAAAATACTAATTTTGTTAAAAGAGAATATTTCTAGCTTTATCAATTATTGATTACGAAGATTAATAACTTAAAATTTATGCATATTATAGGAATACGTTTAGATGGTGGAAAAGAGAATGTGATCAAAAACCTTCAACCAGGTTGGTATCCGTTCGGTGACTTTGTTGAACCTGTTTGGGAAAATAATTATGAATGGCGTAAGCCAGGATCAATGGCCGAAAACTTATATCAGACCTGTGATCCATTGCCAAGAACTATAAGTGTAAGTTGTGTAGTCGGTGCGAACGGTTCAGGTAAATCGACACTACTTGAAATGCTATTCCGTATCATTAATAACTTCGCCAATGAATTATTACCTAATAATGAGGACTATAAAGGACGTAAATTGTCGTTTGCTGAAGGTCTTGATGCGCAACTGTACTTCGAAACGGACGGAACAGTGGGTTCCATACTTAATAAAAATGACTATGTTCGCTATTTTTATGGAATCAATAAAGACAGGCAACCTAACGAGATTAGAGGTCCATTACGTAGAAACTATAAAATACTAGATAACTTCTTCTATACCATCAGTACGAATTATAGTATTTACTCACTAAATGATGATGACTATGATTCTTTAGATATTCAAACCGGTAAAAAATCAAGTAATGAGGGCAAATGGCTTTATGGGCTTTTTCACAAGAACGATGGATATCTCGCACCAATAACAATGACTCCGTATAGACAAGAAGGTGGAATTATTGATGTCACTAATGAAAAAGAATTGGCACGTCAACGCCTTATGACACTCTTTTTACTTTTTGAATCCCAAAATAAGGCATTTATCAATGGCTACAGACCATTAGAACTGGAATATTGTTTCAATCAGAATTATAAAAATGATACCCTAAAAATTTATAAGGACAAAGTAAGGAAAAAATTGAGTTCTTCTAATGTGGATTCTCTTATTAATGCATTTTCCAAACGTTGGAAAGAGATTATAAATAAGGAATTTAAATGTGCACATAATAATAACCCCATTGTTGAAGAAACAATATTATTTTACCTTGGGTACAAAACTCTGAAAATATGTATGACCTATGAGAGTTTTGGTCGAATAATAAACATTGAATCATTCTCGGATGCATCTTTTATTAGTAAAGAACAAGTTAATACGATAATTGAAAAGATCCGCTCTCTTGAAGAGGATAATCATATTACACTAAAAATCAATCAGTGTCTTACCTTTTTAAAGCGGGGCTATTTGGCTGTAGAAAATCCAATAACAGTTAATGCAAAGGAATTTATTAAGCATAACCTTGATTTTGATAATCAGTTTTTATCGAGCGAGGATAAAAAAAAGACGAAATATGACACTTACGATCAGGTTTTCAAATTATTGCCTCCTCCTTTTTTCTTTTGTGACATGACATTACACCGCAGAGTTCAAGTAAGTGAAACAAAGAAGAAAATAAAAGAAGAGATTAGATTATCCCGGCTCAGTAGTGGGGAAAAACAAATGCTGTTTAATCTAAGCTATGTGATTTATCACATAAAGAATATACAAAGTGTCAAAAAGGATGAATATAGAATGCCTTATCGTCATATAAACTTGATATTCGATGAAGCAGAGCTTTACTTCCATCCAGAATTTCAACGTAGCTTCGTCTCAGAGTTACTAAAAATGATTTCTTGGTGCCATATAGATCGCCGTAAAATACGTTCTATCAACATTATAATTGTGACACATTCCCCCTTTGTCTTGAGTGATGTTCCGCTTGAGAACATCCTCTATTTGGAAGATGGGCGTCATGTTAAAAAGATGCAGCAGACATTCAGCGCAAATATTCATGAAATCCTCCAAAGCCATTTCTTCATGAAATACCCAATGGGGGAAATTGCTCGTGAAGCGCTTGATCGTATTATCACACTTTATGGCAAAAAAGATGAAGATAGGGAACGTGTCCTAAAGGATTTGTCTGACAATAAAGATTACTACTATTATGTGAAAAGTATCATAGCAGATCCCTATCTGAAATCAACTATTCACAGAATGCTCAATGAATTATATTCACTTGATGAAACTCCATTACAGAAGTTGCATCGTGAACGTGAGGAAACTAAATCTAAATTGAAGAATATCGACAACCAGATAGCTGAGTTAGAAAAAGATGAGAAGAATTGAATATAGACCAGAAGATATAGCCACTTTGAAAAAGGAATATCTTCAAATATTTGACAAGGAAAGAAGTGAGATGCAAAAGCTATGGGAGCCATTGCGAGATAAATTGCGAAAAAAAAGCTCTAAGCCTGATTTGTATAAAGACAATATAGATGATATTCTGATCGCTGACTTTGATTTTTTGGCAAAATTGTATTGCGATTTCAAGCAACTTGTAGAGACAAAACAAATATCATCAGAGGACTGCAAAGATTTAGAAATGATTTTTCACTATTCCAAAACTACCAAGAAAAAGAGCGGTGAAGAAGAAGCCGGTGAAGAAGAGATAACGAGCAAGATCAGAATGTTTCAACCAGATATTTCCGCTTTTTTTATGAGACGTGCGGATAAATTGAAAATTCATACCTGTCATTATTGTGAGATTTCTTATATAAATGCCTACGGATATAAAATGTTATTTCAAAATGTGGAAGAATTATTAGATAAAGCCTCTCTTGAAGATTTGACTTATTTTATACCCAAAGCAAACGGACAGCCTATTTCCTTGAAAAGTGCAAGAACAGTGATTAAAAATCGTCCTTATTCCGGTAATATAGGAAAATTTGATGCATTATCAATTTGGCGCTCTCCGGCTATTAAGAAGAGCCAACAAGTAGAGAACCATAAAAGAAATCATTACGATTTGGATCATGTGTTGTCGAAAAGCAGATGTCCGATTGTAGGGCTTTCGTTATTTAACTTTGTGCCAAGCTGTCCGATATGTAATGAGCGACTAAAGGGTACTGATGTATTGGGTAATGATGCAACGGAAATGAGTTCGCTTAGCCCGACTAGTTCCACTTATAATTTTGACAATTCCGTTGAAATCTCTATAACCCCCAAAGACACATTCGCAATACTTAATAGTCAGGCACGTCCGGATGATTTTAAAATCACGTTTCATTATAATAATCCCTTATATCAAAAATCTGTCGATATGTTTCACCTTCGGGAACGCTACAACTATCACAAAGGAGAAGCGTTGCGTTTATTTGATCTTTTACAAGATTATTCTCCGGCACAAATAAAGATGTTGCACAATGTTTTTGCCGAAAGTGATCCTAGTACCCGCTATACGGAAGAAAAAATAAAAGAGGATCTCTTCGGTGAGAAATTTATATCCGATAATAACCGATGTTTCGCTAAAATGAAAAAGGATATAATTAAAGGGTTCAAGAAATAACCTCGCCCCCATAATCTTATATCTGTGATAGTTTTCCTAGGGGAAGGGCTTATTCTTCCTCAGTTGTTTTTACCAGGAAAACCCCAATGACCGACTTTGCGCCTAAGTCGATAAGCTTTCTTTTGATCTGGATAAAGCCGGTTCCGGAATTAAGTACATCGTCGATGAGTATAACCTGCTTGTCGCAGAATAGTGATGGATTGAATTTCAGGTTGAAAATTTTATCTACGTTACGGACACCTTTGAGCTCAGCCCGATCGGATTCTATCTGGATGGCATTGTAACCGTTCCTGATGCCCGTCCTTTCGGACAGCAGATGGCAGAAATATGAAAATCGTTGCATGTGCCTGTCAAGGGTAGATGCCGGAATTGGAATTAAAATAGAATTGTCCTTCTTGCCGGTGATAGTATAGATGCGGCTCATTGCTAACGAAAAGAGTTTCGCTGTGAGGGAAACGACATGACCCTCTTTCATACGGAAGAGAAGATTGGTCGTTTTCTTTAGATCCGTACTGGCTTTGAGATTACGTGAGACAGGAACATAATCGTACAGATAAAAACAAAGGCTGTTATCCAACTTCAGACAGCCCTTGAAATAATTCTCCATAGGAAAGAACACCCGATGAAAATCACTGCGGAAGGCGAAGTCTAAAATATCATTCCACATTTTTACTTTATCCTTGTCTTCAAAGGTATGCAGGTAGCCGGCATAGGTGGTGCTTTCATGTAACCCCTGGCCGATAATTAATTCATCGTTAAATGGATAACTATAAGTAATTAACCAGCCGTTATCGTTAGTATAGTGCTGCTGAAGATTGCTATCTTTAGAACAAAGGAAATAAAATTGTCCACGTTCTTCGAACTGTACGACTGCATCGCCGTTAATATGTATTTTGTTGGAAAATTCTTTCAACAAGTTCACCTGGTCAGTTGAAAGCGAACACTGGAAAACGAATTTATTCATTTTGATGAATTTAAGGTTGCTATTCGTGGGCAAAAATAAAGAGAAAATCTGAAAGGTTGGGAAAACCGGGGATAGATAATTGAGAATAAACCTTCTAGAGATGTCATTTTCAATATCTGCTGCCTTGTGCCAGCAGGAGGCAAATCCCTGAATTTTTCCATGTATTCCTGCAATGCGGAGTTTTCAGATTTCGTTATAGCTATATTTCAGTTCACAAGAAGAATATATAACCCTGTCCCTAACAAAATAGAACAAGCCATGTTTTTAAAAAGCATTTGAATAACTACCACACAGATTCCCGATACTATTTCCGGGATGCCGTATGAAGGTGATAGAAAATCCGTATCCTTGTAGCAATAGACCACCAACATACCGAATATGGCAGGAGGTAATATCCTGCCCAAGTAATTTACATACCGGGGAGTGTGTGCACCAGACCTGAATATCCAGAATGGAATCCAACGGGTTAACTGTGTGGTGAGTGCCACAATAAGTATGGTGATAATTTGTTCCGTAACCGTCATGTCAGTTTCTCCTTATCTTTTGTAGTCAGCCAACGAACCATAAAAATTACAGTGATAATCAAGATCGTTGGAAGCATGAAATATGCCTTGCCGAAAATCATAAGGCACGCCCCTGCAACCAATAGTCCTAATATAGAACTGCCGTGCGTTTGTTCTTTTTGCCATTGGCTGATGAATATCACGATAAACAGGGCTGTCATGACAAAACCAACACCCTTAGTGCTTGCAATGGCTTCGCTGGCAGAAATCGCACCAATAACAGTTCCTCCTATCCATGACACATAAAGATAGACCGAAACAAAGAGCATGAACCAATTCCGGTCTGTTCCAGGAGGGACATCTGTCATATAGTTCAGTGAGAACGCTTCATCTATCAGTCCGGAAACAGCCCATATTTTCTTTTTTCCCATGTCGCTATACTTTTCCAACATGGATATTCCATAGAACAAATGCCTTCCGTTCACTATCAACGTTAGAAGCAGGGCATAACCGGGATTGAACGTACTAAGCAATAAGCTAACAGTAACAAACTCCATCGAACCGGCAAATATAGTAGCTGCCATGCAGACAGGCCATACCGCAGGAACGCATATATACCCCATATCCGACACCGAGGAAGGCTATACCGAGCATTACCGGAAATGCTTTTGTCAGTGCCAGTTTACGCGCATTATAAAAAGCTTGGTTCTTATTATTCATCAAGTACAGTTTGAATATTCTTATCTTTTTAACTTCTAGAATTATTTCCTGTGCAAAGATAAGAAATTCAATATATATGCTGGATATCATGCCGGTAAATGAGGAAGATGTTGTATTTTTGCGTATAAAACAGGAAATAATCCTGCATAACTAACTAAATAAAAAAGATAAACAGGAAAAAATACGGTACAAAATGGACAAAACGGATAAAATCATATTAAATGCACTGCAAAAAGATGCCAAACAGAACATGAAAGTATTGGCAGATGAATTAAACCTATCCAAAAGCCCTTTATATGACAGGGTAAAGCGTTTGGAAAGCGATGGATATATCTCTCACTATGCCGCTATCGTAAATAAAGACAAAATCGGTAAACCGTTAGTTGTGTTTTGCCGTCTTGCGCTATTGGTTCATGAGCATGAGAACTACGCCCGTTTCGTAAATGAAATCGTTCAATTGGAAGAAGTTGTCGAATGTTATTCCATCGGGGGTGAATACGAACTTTTAATCAAAATCGTTCTTGAAGACTTGGATGCCTATGACAAATTCAGATTCGAAAAGCTGACACGCATAAACGGTATTGCCAAAATAAACAGTTCAATTACAATACGTGAATTGAAAAACACAACATACATAAAACTTTAGTGGAAACGTATTCCAAAACTCAAAGTGCCAATCACTGCAACAAGCTTCCCACATAATATTGGAAAGCGAAACTGAAATCAATGAAAAAATTTAATATATGCAGACGTTTTTTTGCTCCGGAAATATATTGTAATTTTGCATATATAAAGCAGTTAGACAGCATGAATATACCTAGTATTTTTAAGAATAAGACAAATAGAATTATGCAACAAGACTCTACTGACATTAATGTCCAACAACAGACAATGATGCCCACGATCATAGATGAAAAAGAACCGCAATATCTTCCCGTCGAGGAAATAGGAGATAAACTTAAGTCTGATAGTAATTTACGAAATATAGCTTTGACCGGGCCTTATGGTTCTGGAAAAAGTTCAGTGCTATTTACTTTACAGAAACACTATTCGAATTTTCATTATCTGCAGATCTCTTTGGCAACATTGGAGTCATATGATATTCCTGACGGGGACAAGAATCAGAAAGAAGAAGTCGAAAAGCTCAACCGCTTGATCGAGTACAGCATACTTCAACAATTGATATATCGTGAGAAGTATGAAAACCTACCAAATTCCCGATTCAGAAGAATTTTTCACTTTGATAAAAAGAAGTTATGCAAATGGACCTTGGGTATTGTCGGATTCTTTATTGCTTACCTTATTGCATTTGAACCTACCTGGTTACGGGTCGATTCGATGTATAAGGTGTTCGACTGGGGTACGACTGCCAATACAATATTTGATATACTCAGTTGCGTATATATGATTGCCTGTTTATTTATCTGCGTACGAAAGGCGCTCTTGACCTATTGCGGATATAAACTTAGCAAACTCAATCTGAAAGATGGAGAGGTAGAGTGGCATGAGGAAACATCCATATTTAACAAACATCTGGATGAAATCATTTATTTTTTTCAGGTCACGAATTACGATGTATTAATTATTGAAGATCTCGATCGTTTCAATACGTCAGACATATATCTTAAACTTAGGGAGCTGAATCAACTTATTAATGATTCCAAAGAAATCGGACGACATATCACTTTTATATATGCAGTTAAAGATGACGTGTTCAAGGATTCACAGAGAGCCAAGTTCTTTGATTATATATCCACTGTTATCCCTGTCATAAATCCATCGAATTCAAAAGATAAACTCAAAGAGGAGCTCCGTATACGAGGATATGGAGACATACCGGATGATGATTTGGAGGAGATTGCTTTTTTTATTAACGATATGCGTCTGTTGCGCAATATTGCTAATGAATATCAGCAGTATCGTAAACGACTTTGTATTGCCGGACAAATATCGTTGAATCCGACAAAACTTTTGGCGATGATTGTCTATAAAAACTATTTTCCAAGAGACTTTGCACTGTTGCATAATCGTGAAGGGCAAGTGTATCAATGTATTTCATCAAAAAGTAAGTTTGTAGCATACGCTTTAAAGACACTAGAAAATCGGAGAAAAGCATTAGAAGAAAAAATTAAGCTGCATGCTGAAAATACCCATATTTCTAAAAGAGACTTAAGGAGTATTATAGCATATCAGATTATAAATGAAATGTATGCATATCCTAAATCAATAATGATAAACAATAATCAGATTAATATTCAATCAATTATAGAAAATGAAGTTACTTTTGAGAATATATTGTCGTTAAAAAAAATCAACTATATATTTGAAAATTATTATTCTCAAAATAATAGGCGTGATTTGAATATATCGGAATCTATATGTAAATCTTATTGGGAACGGAAAAAGATTATTGAAGATTTCCCAAAAGAAATTATTAAAGAACAAAAAAATATCGTATATGAGGAAAGGCGTATCAAATCGTTAAAGTTAGCACAGTTATTTTCTGCATATGATTTTACCCAGTGTGAAGATTTTACTCAAATCCAATTAGAGCCGTTGATGAATGTCTTTCTACGCCGGGGGTATATTGATGAGGAATACTATGATTATATTTCTTATTTTTATCCGGATATGGTATCGCAGAATGACAGGGATTTGCTGCTGGCTATGAAACAAGCGATAAAAGGAGATTATCAAGCTCATATAGATAAAGTCGAGAATTTTGCTAAAAAAATCCCTTTGTATGTATTCAATCATGATTGTGTTCTGAATAATAATTTGGCTGATTTTTTGATATCTTCTTATCAGAAACCTGCCTTCCAGGAGAAATATGAGCTGTTTGTGAAACGGATTGAGCGGGCAGATGTTCCTTTAGACTTCATGATTCAGTATTATCAGAACAGTAAATATGCCATAAGCCTGTTCAAGCGTTTTATAGAATGGAGCATAAAAGATAGTTGGACGGCTATCATTGAATACAATGATACTGTAGGACGTACAGTGCTTATAGAAGGTTGGTTGAGATTTTGTGACGCAGCTAAATTACTTGATGATCAAAAAATATGGCTACATGACAATTATGCTTTCTTAACGGATCATATAGAGGCAATCGGACTGGAGCAGGCAAAACGACTGTCAAAGGAACAAAGATATGTTATCCTAAATACGGATTCCTGTGAGCTATTGGATTTTATAATAGCCAACAATTTTTATTTACCGAATGCGGAAAATCTGTGTCTGATAACAAACTATTTAAATAAAAGAGATGATGTCAATGTTAGTAACCTTAATCTGTCACGCATAAATGGAACGGAAAACAAGGCTTTCATTTTATATATAGAGAAAAATATTGATTACTGTCTGGAGCAGTTCTCTGATACTGTTAATGATGAAGAGGAAAACTCTCTCTTGTTCATTTTGAATAATATAAATATAGCTGAAGAGGATAAAATAAGTTATCTGAAAAATCAACGTAATCGAATAGAAAAGATAGAGGATGTAACGGAAGATCTTAAAGATATGGCTGTTAAGCTTTTCCTGGTAAAGCCTACATGGGAGAATGTTGCATCATATTTCTGTTCTTCTGGAAAATCTGTTTCAGAAAATCTTATATCATACATTGAGCATTATGGAGAAGATTTAGGATGTTTAGCATGTGCTGATTCGATAGAGGTGAAGAGACTGTTATTTGATTTACTCTTGGTTTCAAATAAATTGAATATAAATACATTCAAGAAGTTATTTAATTCGTTTGATAATACGATTGACAATGATGATTCTCTCTCCAGTCTTGAGCCTGAACGAGTTGATTTTCTAATTGATAGAAATAGGATTGAATATACGAATGAAAATACGCTTGCTTTGTTTTCACATAAGACTCCAATAATGACAAAATACCTGATTAGCCATAAGACTGATTTTTTACTGGAAGTGGAGACTTTCAACTATTCAGCAGATCTAGCAATATGTCTTTTGAAATCGAGTGCTTTTTCAATTCATGAGAAGTCTCAAATTGTATCTGTATTGAATCTTGATACTATAAAGGATAATAGAGAGCTGGCGACAGAGATTTGTTCTCTCCTTACAAAAGTACGGATAGATTTGAGTGAGAATATCCTTTATACAGTCTTACGGATATCCAGTAACATCAACGACCGGATTACTGTCGCTACTTACACCATTGAGAACGAAGGTGATAATATAGACCTTATTGAGAATTTATTATGTCAATTACCATCTCCTTATGCGGATATTGCGAAACATGATCAAAAACATCCTATTCTTGAAAATACAGATTTTAACTCAAGACTACTCGGGGTTCTTAAAAGTGTTGGCTATATTTCAACTGTAAGTGATACTGATAAAGGGTTAAAAGTAAATAAGAAAATGTCATGGTAATTATATTTTCTGATTAAAGGAAGAGAAGAATTTTTAGGTTTCATCTTTTTGTTTTTGTCACAGACTGCTGGGAAAGGTAATATTTGCCTGCTGATTTGAATGTGATGGTTTTGCATATATTGCTCTTTAAAGCGATGATATGGAGGACTCGATTGATTAATTGTATCGTTGGTATTTTGTTGAATAGTAGCTGATCGTTACTGATCTTTGATATCTTATTAGATATCTGTTTCTCTTTCAGAAACAGCCATAAAGAACCGTCGGACATTGTTCGTAATTGGCGACACGTCAGTTGCTTGATTGAAGCATAATTCAAACCAGTGAAGCAACTAAATATGAAAATATCCCTTATGGCTGCATAGTGGCAAGGAAGATGGACTTCCTGAAGGTAGAACACATCTTCCGGTGTGAGTTCTTCCGAAATATTATGTAGAGTCAGTTGCTGATTTAAAGGATCAGATAGTTTGATATTGCCTTTTCGGTATTCTTTCAATAAGATGGTGCGGATCAACTGTACTTGTTCCCGGCTTCGGTGCTTCTCTGTCGAATGATTAGCAAAGAATGCTTCTAACTGGTCTAAAAATGTATCAGGTAGTGCCAATATGGATATCTCCGGGATTCCATAGGTTAGTTGGCAAAATATAGGTATGGACTTTATGGTTTTTAATTGGAACTGATATTGTTCAAAAGATATTGTTTTACCAATACTGAGAAAATGAGAAGTACAGGATCGATATATGGTGTCATATAATAACGAAGGAGTGGAGGTCGTAAACTGCTTTTTCAGTTCTTTAGCCGTAATAGGCTTGTGCTGCAATAGTGACTCTTTGTAAATACGAAACAGGGTTGATGATAGGGACATCAGTTCTTCCTGGAAACCGGACGGAATTATATGCTTCAAGGTCATACGAAAACGTGTGCCGTTTACGCTAACCGTCATGCGAGCGTAATTTGTAGCCGGAACAGGCTTGAACGATACTCTTAAATCACCATTCATATTTGATAGACTTTGTTGAATGCAAAGTTAAGGTTGTTCTTCCGGAACTGCATAATTTCGTTACAGACAAAACGGGACAGAATTTAGACAAATTCAGCCAAATGGTAACCGATGTAAAATGGAGGGTAGACAAGTTATACATTAGTTAAAGAGAAGCATAAATGGATCAAAACAGCATGATTTTACCTTTGATTTGTATAACGTGGTGGCGACGGATTGGAAAATAGAAGCAAAGATATGCAAACAGTGACACAGCAGTCTATACATTAATATAATACTTTGCCATTCCATTTATATTTGTCGTATGAAAATTAATAGGATGAACATATGGAAGTAGTTACAATAGAAAAAGCAACATTTGAAGAAATTCAAAATGAAGTCATTGAGGCGATCTCAATGGCTGAAAGTTTATTAAGTAAGTTTAAGCCCAATCATCCCAAATGGTTGGATAATGAGAATGTGTGCATGATGTTGAATATCAGTAAGCGTACGTTACAAAATTATAAGGATCAGGGTATTTTGCCTTATAGTTATGTTTCTCGGAAGAGTTATTTCAAATTGAGTGATGTAGAGAACTTATTGAAAAATAAAACAAAAGACAACAATGGAATTGATAACAAAAGATCATGAGGTAACCCAGAAATTGTTCTTGATAATCCATCGGTTGAAGGCTGAGATCGAGAGTATATCAATTACATGTAGACCCTCTATGAATGGAGAGGTTTATTTGGATCATGAACAGGTGTGTAAAATACTGCATGTCTCAAAAAGGACTTTGCAATCTTACAGGAATGATGTTTTTTTACCATATATTCAATTACCAGGAAAGGTAATTTATAAAGAATCGGATATACAGAACTTATTGGAAGAAAACTATATAAGGAGTAGACTGGACGTATTAGATTAGGAATAAGAAGAGTCCTATCGAGATTAAAAAAGTCTGTTAGACAAATGGTTGTCTAACAGACTTTTTTATTATATTTTATCAACTAGCGCTTTCTCAAAATTGTGTAATGTTTCAGATAGTTTCTGCATGTCATCACTTATTTTTTGATTGGTGATCCTTGCATATATTTGTGTTGTGGTTATATTGGAATGACCTAACATGTGACTAACGGTTTCGATAGGAACTCCTTTTGACAACATCATCGTTGCGAAAGTATGGCGGCTCATGTGAAATGTCAAGTGCTTATCTATACGGGCAAATCCAGCAACAATTTTTATAAGGTTATTACACGGATCGTACTCAGGGACAGGGAAAGCGCGATTTCCTATTTGATAATCACGATATTTTTCTAAGATCTTCTTTGGAATCTCTAATAATGGTATACTAGATTTTATATCGGTCTTTCTTCGCCTATATATCAACCAATTATTCCCATCAAAGAAGTCTTGAATATTTTGCCTGGTGAGCTTTTTCAAATCAGTATGAGAAATACCGGTGAAGCAACAGAAGACAAACATATCCCTGACAATTTCTAATAATTTAGTCGGTAAATCAGCGGAAATCATAGCTTCAACTTCATCCATTGTAAGATATCCTATATCAACACTTTCTTTTTCTGCTACAAAATGCTTGAATGGATCAATGGCTATGATGTTATCATCCTTTGCCATTGCTGTGAGTCTTTTCAATGGAACCATATAGAGGCGTACGGTATTGGCCTTGAAATTCTTTTCACAGCGTAGATAGAAGTCAAAATTTTTAATAAAACTTTCTTTGAGCTCAATTAATGGGATATCAGATAAATTATATTTCAACTTCAGGAAATTGGATACATGATTATATACATCACAGTACATGCGATGGGTATTTTCGGCTCTGGTCCTTCCTACCTTCAACTTAAATTCATCATTGTGTTGTTTGAAAAATGTTAAGAGAGTCATTTTCTTAGCATCTGTCCCCATTACTGCATTATCCACTTTCTCAGCAGTAACATATCCCTCATAATGGAACAACGTATCATATTTGGCTCCAATGTTACGTTCCCAGAGATCTAGCGCATTGTTGATTTTTGTAGCGTAGGCGTCCCTTCCTGTTACTCTCATTCTTGCTTTATCCCACCGGTCGGGATTTACACTAACTTTTGCACTTCTTGTTTTCTCAACTCCATCAATAGTGGTACGGATCATGATGGGTACTGTCCCATCTTTTTTAGGTGCATTTTTCTTTAAATAGAATAGCACTTTGAATGTCGATTTCTTTTCTTCCATAAGAACATTTTTTTTGGTGATAAAAATAGTACTTTCTTTTCTGTGGTTCTCTATGAAAAACGAAGCAGTGCTATGAAATATCATCTTTGTAATATGCTGAAATACAACTTATTGCCTATTAGTTACCGGTAACTAATTTTTTGAAAATAGGTAACGATTTGGTAACTAAAACTTGTCCGAAACAGGCTTGTTGGGGGCTTTTAAAGCCTATCTTCACAAAATCCCCAAATGAGATATAAAGTTATTAATCAGCTTGTTAGTGATAATATTACCTTATTTTTCTTTGTTTTGTTTGGTAATTGGCGATAAGACTAAATAACACTTCAGATAACACTAGATAAGACTACGTAAGTTCCGGATAACACAAAGTCCGGAAGATTTCACCGTACTTTGCAGTGCAAGAGCTTAAGGGATGATTCGGTTTTGCACAAGGCATCTTTTGCAAAAGGTATAGGGAGAATCTTGTGCAGTCCCTTGCATAATTGGGTGTCAACCTTGGTCAACCGGCCTGTCAACTAAGGTTAATGGATCTGTCAACCAAGCTTAATCGACCTGTCAACCAAGGTTGACACCCAATCATCTCTAAGTCTGAACACATTTATGTCGTATCTAAAACAAATGAACATGAAGTCTTATTACTATCTTTCCCTGATGCTATGTGCATTGAGTGCAGGAGTTTCCGCTCAGGAAATAACGAAGAGTACAGATGTAGAGAGCGAACGGACGCTCAGCGCGGACAGTATTATAACACAAGACAAGCAGCTGGACAGTCTTTACCAATCTCTTCCTGAAGTAATGATTACCGGACAACGTCCCATCGTGAAAGCGGAGCAAGGCAAACTGGTGTACGATCTTCCGCGTCTTATCGGTAATCTACCCGTAGATAATGCTTATGACGCTGTGAAGGAATTGCCGGGCGTAACCGAGATGAATGGCGGGTTGATGTTGGCAGGGCAGGGGGTAACTGTAATATTGGATGGCAAAGTTACCACCATGAGTACCGAACAGCTTTATTCTTTATTGAAAAGCATCCCGTCCAGTCGCATTGAGAAGGCGGAAGTGATGTACAATGCTCCGGCACGCTATCAGGTGCGGGGTGCACTCATCAATATCACACTGAAACAAAGCACCGGAGGCCCGTCTTCCTGGCAGGGAGAGCTTTATGGCAAATATAATCAGAAACATTACGAGGGCTTCAACGAACGTGCCAGCCTGATCTATAACGGAAATAAATTCTCAGCAGATTTTCTTTACTCACACAACCACGGACGGGGATATTCTTTAACCGATAAAGAAGCTATGCACTCTCTGGCGGACGGTTCGGTTCATCACATCACAACCGATGAGATGGGCCGAAGCCGTTCACATACTCATAGTTTCCGGGTAGGAACGGATTATAATATTGCCAAGGACCATCAGTTGAGCTTTGTTTATAATGGAAGTTATTCGACTCATCATAGTCTGATGGATATTTACGGTACGCAGCAGTCCAATACTCGTAGCAACAGTACCGATTGGCTGCACAACGGGCGTCTGGATTACCGTACACCTTTCGGATTGAAAGCCGGTGCTGAATTGACTTATTACCGTTCTCCGTCCGATCAGTTATTGCATAGCAGCATGCAAGATGAAGAGCTTGCCTTTTATACCGAAGACTGTCAGCGCATCAATCGCTGGAAATTCTTCCTTGCCCAAGAGCATAATCTGGGTCGTGGATGGGGATTGAATTATGGTGCCGTTTATACGACCAGTATCGACCATAGTTATCAATATTATTATGATACGGAGAAGGATGCGGGAACAAAGACAGGTGTGAGTACAGGTATTCCCGATAATATGCAATCCCGCCGTCGCGAACAAACTCTGAACTTCTATGCGGGTTTCAATAAAAGTTTCGGTGATAAACTTTCCTTGGACGCTTCGCTTGCCGTAGAACATTATAAGACACCGGTATGGAATCAGTGGGATTGGTATCCTACCATTAACCTGAGTTATATGCCTGCCCCCGGCTATGTCTGGCAATTGGCTTTGAGCAGCGATAAGGACTATCCTGATTATTGGGCGGTGCAGGACGCTATCTCTTATCTGGGCGGTGGATATTCTGAAATACATGGGAACCCGTTCCTGAAACCGGCTCAGGAATATCAACTTCAGTTGACACATATTTTGAAGAGTAAATACATCTTTAGCGCATGGTTTGCCCATACGAAAGATTATTCTACCCAGACTCTTTATCAATCTTCTGAACGTCTGGTGGAAATCTATAAGCATTTGAACTTTAATTACCAGCAACAAGCAGGAGTACAAGCTTCTATACCATTTGATATAAAGCAATGGTTAAACTCTCGTTTAACTTTGATTGGTGTGTGGCATCATGAGAAGGATGATGATTTTTGGGATATTCCTTTTAACCGAAATATTTGTTATGGTATTGCCGTACTGACAAATACTTTCACTCTCTCTAAGAAGCCTGATCTGAAACTGACACTGACGGGAATGGCTCGTAGTAAAGCGACTCAGGGAATTTATGATTTACCGTCTTCAGGGTATGTAAATGCTGCTTTGCGGTATGCCTTTGCCAAAGGAAAGGCTATTCTGAATCTTTATTGCAATGATATTTTTGAGACGGGACAGATAAAACCACGTATCCGCTTTGGTACGCAGAACGTGACGAATGATTATGCTTGTTTCAGGGAAATCGGGGTGTCGTTTACGTATAAATTCGGAGGATACAGGGAGAAGAAGAGAGAGGAGGTGGATACGTCGAGGTTTAAATAGTGACGAGCTACAAGCTACCAGTGACAAGTACCTTTCAGTGTGATAGCTGGGCGAATAATTATTAGCCTACGAGTACAGCGCAGCAATTCGTTACTGGTAGCTCGTAGCAAATTTTAACGTATGTATTGTCCTTCCTTGTGATTGTTTGTTATATACTTAACCAGAATACGTTCGTCTTGTTTAATGAAAAAGATATACCATGTTGTACGGGGTGACTTGCTTCTTTTGAAAAAAGTGTATTGCATATTTTCTCCGTAACGGGAAAAATGGCTTTCGGCTGAAGGGCTGAGGTGGTAATGAACTGCTGTTGGAAGTTCCTCTAAAAAAAACTGAAACAGAAGGGTGTATAAGGATTTTAGTTGCGAGCATACATTTCTTTTAATTTGCGTTTACACTGCATGCGGAAATCCTCAACGGTTAGTCCCTGTTCCCATTCCTGCTCAAATTTATCTTTTTGTGCAATAATATCTCCGTAGATACCTAACGGTTCGGAAGCGTTCGTTTGTTGCACCGGAATATCAGAATATTTTTTGGTCTCTTTCTTTCCCATATCTATCGTTTTTAATAATCGTTTCAATGATAGTACAAATATAGAATGTTTGCTTTATCTTTCAATGATTTGCTGCCATTTAAATGAAGAACTTATTTTTTTATGATTACTAAAAACATTCCGCATACTATAAAAATCAGAATCTTTTGTCCCTTCCTCCTCTATATTTCTTAATTTTGTCGGAACAAAATGAAGTATCAACCTTCCGCACACTCAATCTCAAAATGACACTGCGGAACCTAAATTATCGTATTATGATTAACAGATTCGTCTTGAACGAAGTATCCTACTTCGGACCGGGTGCCCGCGAAGTGCTCCCACAGGAAATTAAACGTCTCGGCTTGAAAAAAGCCTTTGTATCTACCGACAAAGATCTGATTAAATTTGGTGTAGCCGACAAGGTGCTTTCCGTACTGGATAAGGTGGGCATACCCTATGTTGTATTCAGCGATATTAAACCAAATCCTACCGTTAGTAATGTAAATGCAGGTGTGAAAGCGTTTGCAGAATCCGGTGCCGATTTTATTCTGGCTATTGGTGGTGGTTCTTCCATCGATACATCAAAAGCTATCGGCATTATCACTAATAACCCGGAATTCAGTGATGTGGTTTCTCTGGAAGGAGTGGCGCCGACTCAGAAGAAATCCGTGCCTATCATTGCTCTGCCTACTACAGCGGGAACGGCTGCCGAAGTGACTATCAACTACGTGATTACCGACGAAGTGAATGAAAAGAAGATGGTATGTGTAGATCCGAATGATATTCCTGCCATCGCCATTGTAGATGCCGAATTGATGTACACTTTGCCTAAAGGGCTGACTGCTTCTACGGGACTGGATGCATTGACACATGCTATTGAAGGTCTGATTACTAAGGGAGCTTGGGAAATGAGCGATATGTTTGAAATTAAAGCTATCGAAATGATTACCCGTTATCTGGAAACGGCTGTGTTTGAGCCGACAAATGCAGAAGCGCGTAATGGTATGGCGGTAGCACAATATATTGCAGGTATGGCTTTCTCTAATGTAGGTTTGGGCGTTGTTCATGGCATGGCACATCCGTTGGGTGCTATTTTCGATATACCTCATGGTGTGGCTAATGCGTTGTTGCTGCCTATCATTATGGAATTCAATGCTCCTGCTGCGCTTGATAAGTATGTGGAAATTGCTAAGGCGATGACAGTATATAAAGAAGGAATGAGCCAGGAAGAGGCTGCACGTGCTGCCGTGGATGCGGTGAGAGCACTGTCAGTAAGAGTAGGTATTCCGCAACACCTTTCTGAATTGGGTATCAAGGAAAGCGATCTCGATAAGCTGGCTACGGCTGCTATTGCCGATGTTTGTACACCGGGTAATCCTCGCGAGGTGACGAAGGAGATTATTCTGGATTTATACAAAAAAGCGTTGTAGAGTGATTAGGAATTAATTATTTATGCGAATCAGTAGTTGAATTAACGTCTTTAGGACGGGTTATGAATTAAATGCTAATTCCAATATTAAGTAAATTGAGATAGTATTTCATCATTTTATTTATTACTTTTCCTTATAAAGGGTAACTCCTGATTCGCATCATTTATTAAACTATTGGGAACAGAAGCGTGAATGTGCTTCCTTCTCCCACTTTTGATTGCACCGTAATGCTGCCATGATGCTGGTGCATGATTTGGCGGGAGATGGTTAACCCGATACCTGAACCGGTAGGTTTTGTGGTGAAGAATGGAATGAAAATACGTTCCTGAACTTCCGGATCAATACCGGTTCCATTATCAATAACACGCAGGAAAAGGTGATCTCCTGGGGTGATGCCCGCGGAAAGAGTGATTTGTGTCGCTTCGTTTTCGCGGGCATTCCGTATCAGGTTGATAAGTACTTGTTCTACTTGCTCTTTATCTGCAATCAAGCGCAACGGAATGTTGGGAAGAGAGAGGTGTAGATCATTTGTATCATTTTGCATTAACTGAACAACTTCTTTCAGTAATTCTCCGGCATTATAAAGTTTCAATAAAGGGTGGGGCAGATGCGATACTTCCCGGTAGCTATTCATAAAGCGTACCAGCCCGTTCCCTCTGCGACCAATGGTTTGCAGCATCTGCCTGATTTCCGTTTTGGTATCTTCGTCACTTTCCAGGTTGTCGGCATATTTGGTAAGAAGCTCTGTCAGCGAAATAATGGGAGTGATGGAATTCATAATTTCATGTGTCAGCACACGGATTAGCTTTTGCCAGGCTTCCGTTTCACGGTTATCCAAGGCGGAATGGATATTTTTCATTCCCGCAATCAAAAGCTTCCTGCCCTGGATGATAAACTCCATACTGGAAAGGGCGAATTGTACGGTCTCTTCTTCCTGTTTGATTTGCCATACAGACAAATCGCCAGCTTTCAGTGTACGTAACTTTGCCGGGAGCTCCGGATGAAAATCTATAAGATCATTTACCGTATGCGGACGATTGATATGTATCAGGCGTTTGGTCGCATCATTGATCCACTCTATTTGACCGTCGGGCGTATAAACAAGGATGGCCATATCTATATGATTGGCAAGAGCCTGGAAATACTGCAATTCGCTTTCCTTCTTTTGTAGATTGCTCCGATAATATTCAAGAGCATCCTGCATCTCGGTCAGCAATTCTTCGGGAAGGGGTGGTGTGGCATTCGGATTGGAAGTAGGAGAAGACAGGAACTCAGAGTAGCGCACAGACCAGATAAACTGAGCCATGGCGCGGGCTGAGCGTAAGATATACCTATATATGGCATAAGCAACGAATGCTGTGAGGCAGAGCGCTACGAACAGGCTATAATAAAACCCATGCACAGCCAGCCAGGCCGTAATGAGGCAGCATATCAGTAATGCGATAGTGAGCCAAAGTGGCGTTCTTACCCAAGTTTGTCTTTTCATAATCTGAACTTTTCAATCCTTCTATAAAGTGAAGTTCTTGTGATTCCCAGCATTTCTGCCGCCAATGTAATATTACCACCACACATTCTCATTACCTCATTGATTGCATCCTTTTCCATTCGTTCCAGATTATACTTATCTTTCTCAGAAACAGTATTGGAAGATCGGGGGCTGCGTAACATGAAATCATCCGGAGTCAGCATGGTTCCGGTGGAGAGGATGACGGCACGTTCGATGGCATGTTCCAGTTCGCGCACATTGCCCGGCCAGCGGTAAAGTTGCAGCATCTTTCGTGCTTCTCTGGAAATTCCCCGAAGTTCTTTCTTATACTTCTTCCGATAGCGTTGCAGGAAGAAATCAGCCAAGAGGAATAAGTCATTTCCGCGTTCCCGCAGAGGCGGAATACGGATTTCAATCGTATTGATGCGATACAATAAATCCTGACGGAATTGTCCGTTGTCGATAGCGGTATATAAGTCCGTATTCGTGGCGCAAATCAACCTTACATCTACAGGATATGAAGTTGTAGAGCCGAGCCGTGAACTCTTTCTCTGTTCAATGACTGAAAGCAACTTCGCTTGGAGTGGAAGACTCAGGTTACCGATTTCATTCAAGAACAACGTTCCGCCTGAAGCCACTTCCACACGTCCCGGCTTATTCTTGCGGGCGTCGGTAAATGCACCCTTTTCATATCCGAACAATTCGCTTTCGAACAATGTGTCCGGAATACTTCCTAAATCGATAGGTACGTATATCTCATTCTTGCGGGGGGACTGTTCGTACACGTAGCGGGCAATCAAGTCTTTTCCCGTTCCGTTTTCTCCCAGGAGCAAAAGGTTCGCATCTGTTTCGGAGAACTTTCTGATCGTTTGAAAAATAGTTTGCATGGCGGCAGATTCACCGATGACGCGCGTTGGCTCAGGGGGAAGAGTCAAAGCTTCTGTTTGTTTTTTCAAAGTCTCCTTCTGTTGTTTCAGGGTTTCTACTTCCGTCCGGCTGAAACTGAGTTGCAGTGCAGAGGAGACGGTGGCTATCAGTTTCTCGTTTTGCCAGGGCTTGGGAATAAAATCTGTGGCACCTTGTTTTATAGCTTGTACAGCCTTCTCTGTATCTGCATAGGCTGTGATAAAGATAACGACTGCTTTTGCATCCAGCTTCAGTATCTCTTCCAACCAATGAAATCCTTCTTTGCCACTGACAGCATCCTGACGGAAATTCATGTCGAGCAAGATAACATCGAAACGGGTTCGTGAAATGATAGGTAACAGTTCTCTTGGGTCATTTAGAGTGGTTATGCTTTCTGCAATAGGGCGCAGCAGCATTTTCAGGGTGAAGAGGATGTCTTCATTATCATCTACGATTAAGATTTTACCTCGTTTCATCATAATTCGAAAGGATTGGTTTGACTTGTTGGTGAAGATTGGTACGCGTACCCATTGCAAAGATATAGAAAGTTTTCGAGATAGTAGTGTACGAAAGCGTGCATTCGGTGTACGATATCGTGCAATTTTGCGTAGAAAGTATTTAGATAAATCTTTGTATATTAACTATCTAACCATTTGGTATGGTTGTTGCCATCTATATTTAAAGTAAACGAATACGAAAAACATATGCTACACAAAAAACTGATTTATATTGTATTAATTGTTTCTTTTATAGCTTGTAGCTCTAAGAATCCGGGTATGAATAAGGATGAAATTGTCCGGACTTTGGACGAGCAAGCCATGCAACATGAAACCGCCGTGAAGGCGGCTTCTGCTGCAATGCCGGAAGTTACGGAAGATTATACACCTCCTGCCGGAATAAAATATCGGGCTAAAATAGAAACTGTTGGAGTGAAAACCCTTAATGTACAGGCTGCGTTGAAGAATGTACGTTCTATGAAAGTTAGTGAGCTCGGTACACTTCATATCCACCGTACAGGAGCATTGGTACCAATGGGCGGTAGTTTGATATCAGTGGACGAGGGTTACTTATTGAATAGTTATCAAGGAATTTACTTGTTGGATAAGGACTTTAAGCTTATCAAGCAGTTGTTCAAAAATGATGTTGAATTTCAACGCAATGGGAAAAGATTCTTTTTTCAATTGAACGCCCTGTTGCAGAGTGTCTATTATAATGCAACTCACAAGCAAGTTCAGGGGGCGTATACAGTATATAAGCATGAGAGGAATAGTTCCCGGACTTTTCTGGCCTTTCTTCCCTGGGATGTTTTAACAGCTGCCACAGAGCCTTTGATAGAGAAGGATATAACAAACAGTGTCCCTCTACAGGGGAATCTGGGCCATAGGGTTTTGTTTAAGTTTACGACGGAGGGTTTCATGCGTGGCATACCTTACTCCAGTCGTTTTTACACCAATGAACTAAAAGGAGATACCTTGTGCTATTTTGATCCTACCCATTTGCCTGACTATGCCCCTTCGGGAAGATCCGGTTCGGTACGGAGCGGAGAACCATGGAATATTTATGATTATCAAGGCAAAACGCGGATACGCCTGGCTTATGATAATACGCTTTACCAATTGGAAAACGCTTCCACGCTGAAGGCTATTTATCGATTGGATTTTGGCTCTTTGCAGCGTGCCGTTGGACAGAAGGTTATAGGTGGCAGTAATGTGGATGATTTTTATTTTGTAGATCAGTGGTTGGAGACGGATCGCTACCTGTTTATCAGGCTTACGAAAGGATACGATTCGCCTAACGCACGAAAAGCGAAATCGGTTTCTCTTTATTCGCTGATATATGATAAAACATCCGGAAACTTCTTTTCCCTGCCTCATGAAGCTGATAAGGTAGAACTCGATTTTCCGTGTTTCCCAGCCGATGGCGAGCAGAATGTGTCGTTCTATCCTAAAGGAGCAGTAGGAAATATACTTTTCACCTGTCTCGATGCAATGAATATGAAAGACAAATATCCGGATGCTCTGAAAGGGCAGGACGTGCCGGATGATGAATTAATAGTGTTAACCATAGAATAATTAAAATAGGAGAATAACAGATGATAAAGCATTATGTGAAAGTTGCGCTTCGGCTTATAAAGCGGAGTTTCTTGTTTTCTTCCATCAATATGCTGGGTTTTGTATTCGGCATGGCGGCGGCGTTCCTCATCTACCTTTGGGTAGTAGACGAACTGACGTATGATGACTGCTTTCCCGAGGTGAATCGTGTTTACCGGACTATTGAGGTGAAACGGGAGCCGAGTGGGGAAATAAAGGAGTCTCCTTCGACGGTACGTTCGCTTACTAAAGTCTTTCGTGAAGACTTTCCACAAGTAGAGGAAGCTACAGCTATTAAGTATGGAGAGTTGCATACATTTGAGACGGAAAGTCATAAAAAAATCAGCGGACATGGGCTATATGCTGATTCTGCATTCTTTCGAATATTTCCTTTTCCGGTGTTGGAAGGAAATCCGGAGTATATAAGTAATAATCCTGATAATGTCGTTTTGTCGGAATTGACGGCACAGAAAATGTTTGGTAAGAAACCGGCAGTAGGACAGAAATTAACTTATAGCGGATATGGAAGAGAAAGAATCTATAATGTAGTTGCAGTGGTGAAGATACCTTCAAAGAGCCATATCCAGTTTGATATTGTTTATCCGATGGAGGCTTATGGCATGGGGATGATGGGCCATAATTGGGATCATTTTCGTGAGAGTATCCATGTATATGTAAAGATGAAGGCTGGTGACGAAGGAAAAATGTATCAGCAGGAATTGAAAAGCATGAGTCGGGCGCTTAGTAAGTTTGGGGAAAAGCGAACTTTGTTGCGTTTTCAATCTGTCAAAGATATTCATCTGCATACTACTTTTCCCGATCCTCACGTAAAGAATCATGGTAACATGGCCACTATTTATCTGTTTACAGCTCTGGCTATATTAGTTATCTTTATGGGAGCCTTCAACTTTACAACACTTTCTACGGCACGGGCTTCCATGCGTTATAAAGAAATAGGGGTACGCAAAATAACAGGCGCCAAGCGAAAGACTCTGATCTCACAGTTTCTTTCGGAAAGTCTGGTACAGGCATTTATATCTCTGATATTGGCTTTAGCTTTGACAGAATTGATGTTGCCGTTATTCAATAAGTTCATGGATACGGAAATCTCACTGCGGCTGAGTTGGGCTGTCTTCTTTTATATATTGTTCGGCATAGTGGGAATAGGCTGTCTGGCAGGAAGTTATCCGGCTTTTTATCTTTCTTCCATCAATCCATTACTTGCTTTTAAAGGTGGACAGAAAACAGGAAAGAAAGGAGGACTTATCAAAGGATTGGTGTGCATACAGTTTTTTATAGCTCTTACGCTGATGTTGCTGACTGCTATCGTCTTTAAACAGCTCCACTATATGCAAAACAAAGATTTGGGGCTTGACAAGGAAAATGTGGTATCCGTCTATACCAGTTTGTGGTATAATGTGGCTGGATTCAAGCAAGAATTATTGAGAAATCCAAATGTGAAAAGTATATCTATGGGAGCACCTATTGAGAGCCTTGGAGAAGGTGAAGCCCATGGAGACGGTAGCCTATTCCGTTGGACAAATATAGACGGGCAGGAAGATTCACTAAAAATGGTAATAGTATTTGCCGATGGGGATTTTAGTAAGACATTTGGTTTGGAGTTGATAAAAGGGAAATTGCTGGAATCTGATTTTGGAAAATACTGGGGAGACAGGAATCCCGGTATTGTAATTAATGAGGCTGCCTGGAAGGGTATGAAGGTAGCTGATCCTATCGGTATGGAGTTACAAATGAATACCTGGGGCAAGATGCATATTGTAGGAGTGGTGAAAGATTTCAATTTCCAGTCTCTGCGCGAAAAGATAAAGCCTGCTATTCTTTATTATTCTCCGGAAGCATTATCGTATATGCATATAAAGATAGCTCCCGAACATCGGCAGGAGACTCTGAAATTCATTCAGAGAAAATACGAAGAGATGGCCGTACAGGATGATTTGTTCGTAAAGGATTTCAGTTATCAGTTCTTTTCCGATGCATTGAATAAGAACTATACCAAGGAACATCAACAAAGCCGGATGTTACTATTCTTCACTGTATTGGCCATCGTTATAGCTATGCTGGGTGTATTTGGACTGGTTGCCCTCTCCACGGAACAGCGGACAAAAGAAATCGGTGTGCGTAAAGTGAACGGCGCCCATTCCAACCGGATTGTAAAGATGTTCTGTATGGAATATCTGAAATGGGTGGGAATTGCTTTTGTTGTGGCATCTCCCATTGGATATTACCTTATGTACCGTTGGCTGAGCGAATTTGCTTATCAGACTGCCATAAGTTGGTGGTTGTTCATATTGGCAGGAGCAGTCATTACAGGGGTTACTTTGCTTACGGTCATTGGGCAAACCTGGCGGAAGGCTTCGCAAAATCCGGTAGTGTCCTTGAGATATGAATAAATAAATGTTTAAGATAATAACAATACAATATACGATTATGATTAAGATAATTAACCTCACCAAAATATTCCGTACGGAAAGCGTACAGACCACTGCATTGAATGAAGTAAGTTTAGAAATCAGTCAGGGAGAGTTTGTTGCCATTATGGGACCTTCCGGTTGCGGTAAATCTACTTTGCTGAATATGATAGGTTTGCTTGATAACCCCACTTCCGGCGAGCTTTGGTTTATGGATCAGGAAGTTTCCCGCTATTCTGAAAACGACCGTACAGACCTGCGTAACGGAAATCTTGGTTTTGTATTTCAGAGTTTCAACCTGATAGACGAACTTACAGTCTTTGAAAACGTGGAACTTCCTTTGCTCTATGCCGGAGTTTCTACCCGTGAACGTGTGAAGCGTGTCAATGAGGCTTTGGAGCGCATGCAGATAGCTCACCGCACCGAGCATTACCCGCAACAACTTTCCGGTGGACAGCAGCAACGTGTGGCTATAGCGCGTGCCATTGTTACCAATCCCCGCATTATCCTTGCCGATGAGCCTACGGGAAATCTGGATTCTACGAATGGTAATGAAGTGATGAATCTCCTGAAAGAGCTGAATCATGATGGAGCTACTGTTGTTATGGTAACGCACTCCGAAGAGAACGCCCGTGAAGCAGAAAGAATCATACGGATGATGGACGGATATATATTGACTGAAAGTAAAAATACTCGGTGATAGATGCTTAATATTAAAGGAAACAGGTAATTACGAAATAATCGTAATATTATTTGCTGATCTCGGAGAAATCATATAGTTTTGTGCGTAGATATATAATTTTATAACTAAACAGCACGTATATGAAAAAAGAGATTGTAACGCTGTTCTTAATGACAAGTGTTTGGGCGGCACAAGCTCAAGGGACTTTTACAATAGAAGGGCAAGTAAAGAATGTAGAAGACGGAGCTTTAATCACTTTGTTTCGTTTAGATGGAAATGTGGGTAGCAGTATCGGTGTTGATACGATTCGTAACGGACATTTTCGTTTTCAGGCAGAAACATTGGGGAACGAAACAGAAATAGTGGATATGATGGGAAGAAGTGACAAGTTTCCTTCCATGAGTTTAAGGCTTTGGGTGCGTCCGGGAGATAATATACGGATAAGCGGTGAAAATACACTGATACGAACTTGGGATGTGAAAAGCACTGTTCCGGAACAAGTGGCTAATCAGGCTTTTATAAACGACTCACGCGAATTGTGGAATGAATATCAGCGCAATTCTTTGTTGCAGCGTGCATATCGCCGGAAGTATGCAGGAAGTGCGGTGGACGAAGAAAGACAGGCGATACGTGCACAAGCTGATAGTTTACGGAAGCTGGAAGATGAAATTACGATCCGTATTGATGCCAACACTATAAAACGTATGAAGCAGATTCCTGTTGACGATATTTGGCTGGAGCAATTGGAGAAGTTGGCAATGTCAGCAAAGTATACTGAAAATTATCCTTATAAAGAAGAAGTGATTGCTCTCTATGAAGGACTGACCGATGAAGAAAAACAGACCGATTTGGCAATGAATACATATACATATCTCTTTCCTCCCCAAGTAGTGGAAGTAGGTGATGAAATGGCAGATGCTGATTTGTACGACTTGGAGGGAAATGTACACCGCCTGGCTGATTTTAAAGGTAAATATATCATGTTGGATTTCTGGAGTCGTGGTTGCGGTCCGTGCCTTATGGCTCTACCCGAAATGAAGGAAGTGGCTGAGATGTACAAAGATCGCCTGACAATAGTAAGTCTGAGCATCGATACCAAGAAAGGTTGGGAAACTGCCTCTAAAACGCATGAAATGACTTGGCAGAATCTGAATGAATTGAAAGGAAGTAATGGATTATTTGCCAAATATGGAGTACGTGGAATTCCAAATTATGTCCTTATTTCACCTGAAGGACGCATTGTAGAAAAATGGTTCGGATATAGTGCACACAGCTTGAAACGAAAACTTCGCCGCCTACTGAATGTAGACGAATATGTGATGAGCTTAGGGGAAGAGAATGGACATAAAGTGGTGAATTTCCCGACGGTGAAGAAAAGCAATAACGATATTCCTGAAATCCGCCAGGTAGTATTGACGGATACTGCTACGGTCTTGCGGATTCGTGCCTATTATATACCCAAATATTGGATACAAATTATGAAGAATATCCAGTTAGTAGCGGACAATGGAACTGTATGTCCGGTTCTTCGTTCGGAAGGTATTCCTTTAGGGGAGAAATTCTATATGCCGGAAAGTGGAGAGGCCGATTATACTCTTTATTTCGCTCCACTGCCTGCCGGAACACGTTCTTTCGATATGGTTGAGCCGGAAGGTTCAAACTCGGATCGTGTAGAAGGTATCGCTTTGACACTTGAATAAGATAACAGAGGCTTTCCCTAAAATCTTGCTATCTGCACTCTTTTTCGTACTTTTGTAGCTTTCAAAAAGAAAGTTTTATTTAAAGAAGTTCTCTGTATGAAATCAGACATTGAAATAGCCCGCAGCATAGAGCTGAAGAAGATTAAGCAGGTAGCCGAGAATGTAGGTATTCCACGTGAAGAAGTAGAAAACTACGGACGGTATATTGCTAAGATCCCTACACATCTGATTGATGAAGAAAAAGTGAAGAAAAGTAACCTGATTTTGGTAACTGCCATTACTGCTACCAAAGCAGGTATTGGTAAGACTACGGTTTCCATCGGTCTGACATTGGGGTTGAATAAGATCGGCAAGAAAGCCATCGTTGCTTTGCGTGAACCTTCGTTAGGACCTTGTTTCGGCATGAAGGGTGGAGCGGCAGGTGGCGGTTATGCCCAGGTGCTTCCTATGGAAAAGATAAATCTGCACTTTACAGGAGATTTTCATGCCATCACTTCGGCGCACAATATGATATCCGCATTGCTCGATAATTATCTTTATCAGCATCAGGCGGACGGATTCGGGCTGAAAGAAATCATCTGGCAGCGCGTGCTCGATGTGAACGACCGCTCTTTGCGTAGCATTGTCACCGGTTTAGGCCCCAGTACGAACGGTATTACCGAAGAATCCGGCTTCGATATTACCCCTGCATCCGAAATTATGGCTATTCTCTGTCTGGCAAAGGACATAGACGACCTGAAACGACGGATCGAGAATATCATCCTTGGTTTCCGTTTTGATGGTTGCCCGTTCACTGTGAAGGAGTTAGGAGTAGCAGGAGCCATCACTGTCTTGCTGAAAGATGCTATCAATCCGAACTTGGTTCAGACAACCGAAGGATCGGCAGCTTTTGTTCATGGCGGTCCCTTCGCAAATATTGCGCATGGTTGTAACTCTATTCTTGCAACGAAAATGGCAATGACTTTCGGAGATTATGTTGTAACGGAAGCTGGTTTCGGTGCCGATCTTGGTGCGGAGAAATTTTATAATATCAAATGTCGCAAAAGTGGGTTACAACCTAAACTGACAGTGATTGTGGCTACTGCACAAGGCTTGAAGATGCATGGAGGTGTCAGTCTGGATCGTATTAAAGAACCCAATATGGAAGGATTGCAACAAGGCTTCGGCAATCTCGATAAACATATACGCAATCTACGTTCATTCGGTCAGACGGTGCTGGTTGCCTTCAATCGTTTTGCCAGTGATACGGACGAGGAGGTAGAAGCAATCCGCCGGCATTGCGAAGAGAAGTTAGGTGTAGGGTTCGCTGTCAATAATGCCTTTGCAGAAGGAGGAGAGGGGGCTGTGGAGCTCGCTAATCTGGTAGTGGATACTATTGAGAAGAAACCTTCTGAACCCTTGAACTTCAGTTATAGTGAAAATGACAGTGTAGAACAAAAGATAGAGAAGATAGCTTGCAATCTTTACGGTGCCAGTGTGGTGACTTACAGTATCCATTCACGTAAAATCATCAAATTGATAGAGAAGATGGGCATTGGTCATTATCCCGTTTGCATTGCCAAAACACAATATTCTTTCTCTGCCGATCCGAAAATATACGGTGCGGTGAACAACTTTGAATTTCATATCAAGGATATTGTAATCAATAACGGTGCGGAAATGATTGTTGCCATCGCCGGAGAAATTCTGCGCATGCCGGGGCTTCCCAAAGAGCCACAAGCTATGCACATCGACATTGTAGATGGAAATATAGAAGGATTGAGCTAACCATCGGAAATAAATATAGAAATAGGGGATGCCGGTATATACTTGCATCCCCTTTCCATTTATTTCAAATCATTCAACATGGCTTTCGGGTCTTTGGCCAACTGTTTCCAGTCGTAGTTTCTCAATAGTCCCAGAAGTGTAGCAATAACGATAACAATACGTGCTGCCCAAAGAACGATGATAACAGCCAGTGCAATAAGACCGAACTTCATGGCATAGATAATCATGCTATCATCATCACGGGTTTTACTTCCATCGCTCCATTTAGTTATGGTGGTGGTCACATATAAAGCGCCGGCAGCACCCACTAAAGCTCCTGCAATGCCGAATAATATCTTTTTGAGACCGGTAGCCATTTTGTCTTCACGGCGACGTTTAGTAATCATATATCCACGTGGACGGCAGGCGAAAATATAAAGCACGATCCAGATAAAACACCAGATCGCTTCCCATCTTTCACGCCATACTCCGGCATCGGCACGATCTACCAGGTGCTTTTTATAAGTTTCCACATTATATGCTTTCAGTTCTTTTATTTCTTCAGTGGCATTTTCCATATATTTTTCATAAAGACTGCGTGTTTCTTCAGAAATGGTATCTACTGCCAACTTTTGGCTATAAGTATCAATGTAACTTTGTTGCCGGGTGATGGCTTCGCTAAGTTCAGTCTGCACTTGCTCATCAGTCAGCGCCTGTCTCTTTGCTACATAATCCTGTTCGCTTCCGGCCTGATAGAAATAATAACATCCCATAATGGCTACACAGATGATGATCCACCATGCGAATGTCCAATGCCGCTGTTTGGACCATTCCAGCACTTCGCGCGTATCAGCCATTACCTCCATTAGTTCGGTATCCGACGGGTCATCAATGGCTGCTTCCGCTTGTGTCAGCAGATCTTCCATATCCCTTGTTTCCTGGGCTGTTCGAGGATAATAATCTTCATCCGGCTGTCCATGATATCCGGCTGTTTCCCATGCCTGGAACAATAGTTCTTCCGCTTTTTTGTTTCTTTCGTCTTCAGTATTTACATTGCTGTATGTGGTGTTCATACCACCCTGCATGTGTTTCTTGTTTGCTGAGCTCATAGTATTGCAGAATTAAATAGTTTGGGAATTGTTGTTTGCTTGTACCTGTCTTAACTGTTCACACATTTCGGCGTCTTTTTTGTCCCGGTGACCTTTGTAAGCTCTAAACCCGAAGGTCAGTACATTCCATACACCTTTAAAAAGAGCGATAACAATTTTCAGCATAATCTTACCTGTAGCTACTCCAATGTTTTCTGACATAGTAATTAAAGTTTTAAAGTGAATAATAAATGTAGTTTCCAAAAATAGGGAAATGCAAGCAGGAGTATCCTTTCAATACAACAAAAATAGTGTCAATGCGTAAAAAAAAGAGGTCCGTAGCCTTTATCACAAAGGCTACGGACCATTTTACAATTTAACTATATATTTAATCATTTATATACATACATTTTTTCTCAAAAATGTATATACCTGTCGGCCGGAAAAAACAAAACCGGCTGACTCGTAAAAACAAATTTCTTAATATGCGAACAGCGGATATTTCTCCATTGTCTTATTTACGCGTGCGCGAACTTCGGCAATAACCGCTTCGTTTTCTACATTGGACAGAACCGTTTCAATCATTTCTGCAATTTCCAGCATCAGATCTTCTTTGGCGCCACGAGTAGTGATGGCAGGAGTACCCAAACGGATACCGGAAGTCTGGAATGCAGAACGGCTATCGAACGGAACCATATTCTTGTTTACAGTGATATCGGCAGATACCAATGCCTTTTCAGCAACTTTACCTGTGAGATCAGGATATTTGCTACGCAGGTCAACCAGCATAGAGTGATTATCCGTACCACCGGAAACGATTGTAAAGCCACGGTCGATTAATGCTTGTGCCAGTACGGCCGCATTTTTCTTCACTTGGGCAGCATATTCTTTGAATTCGGGTTGCAGGATTTCACCGAATGCAACAGCTTTTGATGCAATGACGTGTTCCAACGGACCACCTTGGATACCCGGGAATACAGCTGAGTCGATCAACTGAGACATCATCTTGATTTCACCCTTCGGTGTCGTTTTGCCCCAAGGATTAGGGAAGTCTTTGCCAATCAGGATGATACCTCCGCGAGGACCACGCAAAGTCTTATGTGTGGTAGAAGTAACGATATGAGCATACTTCACAGGGTTTTCCAGCAATCCGGCTGCAATCAGTCCGGCAGGGTGAGCCATATCGATCATCAGGATAGCACCTACTTTGTCTGCGATTTCGCGCATACGCTTGTAGTCCCATTCGCGGGAATATGCTGAACCACCACCGATGATCATTTTGGGTTTTTCGCGCAAAGCAACTTCTTCCATCTGGTCATAGTCTACGCGACCAGTTTCCTTATTCAGATTATATTCACAGGGAGTATAGATGATACCGGAAGTATTTACTAAAGAACCGTGTGAGAGGTGACCGCCGTGAGCCAGATTCAATCCCATGAATTTGTCACCCGGATTCAATACAGCGAGGAATACAGCTGCATTAGCTTGTGCGCCTGAGTGGGGTTGCACGTTAGCCCATTCTGCACCAAAGATTTCCTTTATGCGGTCGATAGCAATTTGTTCGCTCTGGTCTACTACTTCGCAACCTCCGTAGTAACGTTTGCCGGGATAACCTTCTGCATACTTGTTAGTGAGACAGGAGCCCATTGCCTCCATTACTTGGTCACTTACAAAATTCTCTGATGCAATCAGTTCAATACCTTTGAGCTGACGTTGATGTTCTTTTTCGATGATATCGAAAATTAAATCGTCTCTTTTCATTTTGCTTACTTAGATAAGTTTGATAAATCTGTGTTCTCTTATTAAGCGCACAAATTTACGGTAAAAAAATGAATAAACTGTCAGAAAAGACAGAAATTTACTTTCTAAAAGAATACTCCAAAGGAAAAGCTGAGAACATTGTCTCGTCGGTGGAAACGTATTTCGTCAGCGGGTGGATCACCTTCGACGACGCCGTCATCATAAGTCACTTTGCGGGATATATTATGTACTCCTATGTCATAGCGGAAATCGAAGAAAATGCGAGAGATAGTGACGGCTACTCCAAGGGTGAAGCTGAGGTTCAGCGGACGCAACCTTTCTTTGATTCCCTGCTGGTCGAAATTCTCAAAAGTAACTTCACTCTTTTTATTCCAGATATAACGAAATTTAGGACCGCCGAATACAGCCAGACTATAGGGCCCCTCCTTAATAACATTATATCCGTAGATCACAGGAATGTCTACACTGTGGATTTCAGAAGTTATAGATGCCATTTCCAAAGGAGCATCCTCTGCGGCAGGTTTTTCGAAAGTAATATTGCAGCGGTTGATATTGTAGGATATTTCCGGTTGCAGGAAATGACGTTCAAAGTTGATACGCATAAAGACAGAGCCGAAATAGCCTATCTTGTAGTTATTCTGCACCTCGTCTATGGTGATTCCGTTTAATGTAAGATTAGATACAAGGAAGAGGGAAGAGGTGAAACCACCTTTAATACCGAAGTTCACCGGACGATCATGGTGATGTTTCTTCAGTGGTTCTTCAACCGCTGTACCGGGCACAAGATGAGATTGCCCCCACGTTGTAGCGGGGAAAAACAAAAGGCACAGGATAAATATTTTCAAAACTTTGTTCATCACTTATCACTAACCGTTAATCACTATCTTTTCTTCTCAACAGACCAGCCAAATTTACCGATCTTTTCACCCAATTCATAGTATCCTCCATGTACATAAACCAGTGGATTAGCTTCCGCCAGCTCCAGTTTCCCGGTTTCCGGGTTCAGGTTCCGGTCGTCGGCACGCACGTTTACCACATCGGCAATAAACATATCATGCGAGCCGAGTGACATGATTTCCTTTACACGACATTCTATACACAAAGGGGATTCTTCAATAAGAGGGGCATTGACCACAGTGCTTTTTCCCGGTGTCAGATGCATTTCTTCAAACTTATTGTAGTTTTTCCCGGAACGTACGCCACACCAATCCGTTGCACGCGCCATATCTTTGGTAGTGAGATTGATGACAAACTCCATATTCCGTTTCAGGATTTCGTAGGAGTGGCGTTCGGGACGTACTGAAATATAGCACATGGGCGGGTTCGTACAAATCGTTCCCGTCCATGCAATTGTTAATATGTTATATTCTTCCGGAATGCTTCCGCAGCTTACCAATACGGCAGGAAGCGGGTAAATCATTGTTCCGGGCTTCCAGTCTTGTTTCATGACTAAAGAGTTACGAGCTCTTATATTATTTCAATTTCGTTCCTGTTTTGTTCTTTCTCGCAATAATGGCATCGGATCACACAATTCTCCTTATCCACTACATGGAATAACGTCGCCATGGGCTCGTTGTTCGTAATACATTTGGGATTAGCACACTTTACAATGCCGCGAAGTTCTTCAGGAAGGCTAACTTCACGTTTTTCCACCACTTCATAATCCCGAATAATATTCAGCTTCACATTAGGTGCTACCACGGCGATACGATTAATTTCGTCATCGCAGAAAAATTTATCCGCAATTTTAATAATGCCTTTAGTACCCAGCTTTCCGCTTTTGAGATTAAAGCCAATGGTGATATTGTTATTCATGTGTTCAAGTCCCAGCAAAGAGACTACTGTGAACAGATTTTCAGAGGGGATATGGTCGATAACTGTACCGTTTTCTAATGCGGCAACCTGTAATTCTTGTTTTTTTTCGCTCATCTTTCAATTTACAATTTAGCAATTTACAAAGTACAATTTAGGCTTTCACCTCATCCAGTGTAATGCCTAATACATCGCAGAGGATAGCCTCACGAGCATACAGACCGTTTTGAGCTTGCTGGAAGTAGTAAGCTTTCGGATTATCGTCTACGTCATAAGCGATTTCATTGACGCGGGGCAGGGGATGCAGAATGCATAAATTGGGACGAGTATGTTCCAGCATCTTGTTGCGCAGGATGTAAACGTTCTTCACCCGTTCGTACTCCATGAGGTCAGTGAAGCGTTCACGCTGCACACGGGTCATGTAGAGGATGTCGGCATCTGCTATGGTTTCTTCCGTAAAATCCGTATGTTCCACGTATTTGATGCCATGATCACGGCAGTAAATTTTGTATTCTTCGGGCATTCTCAATTCATCAGGAGCTATGAAGTGGAAAGTCGGGTTGAAGTGGCGCATTGCCATCAGCAGTGAGTGTACGGTGCGGCCATATTTGAGGTCGCCAACGAGGAAAATATTCAGGTTCTCCAGTGTACCCTGGGTTTTGTAGATGGAGTAGAGATCGAGCATCGTTTGTGAAGGATGCTGGTTGGCTCCGTCTCCGGCATTGACGATAGGCACTGTGGTTACTTCGCTGGCATAGCGGGCGGCTCCTTCCAGATGATGCCGCATCACGATGATATCGGCGTAGTTGCTCACCATTTTGATGGTATCTTTCAGGGTTTCGCCTTTCGAAGAACTCGTTGCTTTGGGGTCACTAAACCCGATTACACGGGCTCCCAAGCGGTTGGCTGCTGTTTCAAAACTGAGTCTTGTGCGGGTAGACGGCTCGAAAAAGAGGGTGGCAACCACTTTCCCTTCCAGCAGCCTACGGTTGGGACGGGCTTCAAACTGCTTCGCCATCTCGATCATGTAGAGGATTTTTTCCTTGCTATGCTCGGCAATGGTGACTAAACTTCTGTTTTCCATATCGTTCGTTATTTTAATTCTTTTCGAGAGTTCAAAGGTACGGAAAAGATGCGGAGTACGGAAGAAAGACGGGAGAAAATTTAGAAGTTTTTTTCGTCTCCATAGACGGTGATCTTCAGTTTATGGGACAAAGAGTTTTGCCCTATGAGCTGAAAAAATATCTCGTGGGGCGAAAAAACAATCTTACGGGATGAAGTTTCTTATGCGGTGAGATGAATGCCGGAATTTGTTTGGATCATTACCAGCATCAGCAGTAGCTTTTCTTTTTCTTTTCTGCTGTTGTTGTTATATAAAGAATATATAAGAAAGAAAAATGCATTGTCTGTTTTAGTGAAAGTGTTGAATAATAGCATTTTGCCCTTCTTGATCATACTTTGTTCCTAAGCAAAAAAATGCGTTTTTTTGCAAAAAACAGCTTGGAATCGGCCGTTTCCTAAACAAAAAACGCCTCCAAAATGCCAGGTTTCATCACCCCAAACGCCACACTTTATCATCGGAAATGCTACATTTCATTCTCCGAAATGCCACACTTTGCGCTTGCTGAAGTGTGGCATTTTACCCATTAAGATGTGGCATTTCCGATGATAAAGTGTGGCGTTTTAAGAGTTTTCTATAGAATTTATAAGGGTGTTCCAATATAATTCCGTACCTTTGCCTTGTTATTTTTACAGGTAATCTATTTTATTGATTTAGTGAATTTACAGTAATAAACATGATAAAGAACATCATAAAAATCCTTTGGATATTCTTAGCCGTCATAGTATTGGCTTGCGTCACTGTTTTCTTCTCCATTGCAAAAGGTTGGATAGGCTATATGCCTCCTGTCGAAGATCTGGAAAACCCCAATTATAAGTTTGCTACACAAATTTTCTCAGAAGACGGGAAGGTGCTCGGAACTTATTCTTTTAGTAAAGAGAATCGTGTGTATGTAGGCTATAATGATCTGTCTCCTAATATTATCAATGCTTTGATTGCAACGGAAGATGTGCGTTTTGCCAAACACTCCGGAATTGATGCCATCGCATTGTTCCGCGCTATCGTGAAGCGTGGTTTGTTATTTCAGACGAATGCAGGTGGAGGTAGTACGATAACACAACAATTATCCAAGCAGCTTTATTCGCCCAGTGCGGATAATGTAATGGAACGTTTGTTTCAGAAACCCATCGAGTGGGTGATTGCCGTGAAATTGGAACGTTATTACACTAAAGAAGAGATACTTACCATGTATCTTAATAAATTTGATTTCTTGAACAATGCAGTAGGTATTAAAACTGCTGCCAATACTTATTTCGGTTGCGATCCAAATGATTTAAAGATAGAAGAAGCCGCTATGCTTGTAGGAATGTGCAAGAATCCATCTTATTTTAATCCTGTACGATATAATGAACGTTCACGCGGGCGTCGTAACGTGGTGCTTGATCAGATGCGTAAAGCCGGATATATCACAGCGGAAGAATGTGATTCTTTGCAGGCCCTTCCGCTTGTTCTGAAATATACTCGCGTTGATCATAATGAAGGAATGGCAACTTACTTCCGCGAATATCTGCGTGGTGTATTGAATGCAAAGAAACCTGTAAAGGGAGATTATCGTGGTTGGCAGATGCAAAAATTCTATGAAGATTCTCTTGACTGGGAAAATAATCCTTTATTTGGTTGGTGTGAAAAGAATACTAAGAAAGATGGCTCTAAATATAATCTTTATACAGACGGTCTGAAAATTTATACCACTATTGACTCTCGTATGCAGCAATATGCAGAAGAGGCGGTAGAAGAGCACCTGAAAGAATTGCAAGGCTATTTCTTCAAAGAAAAGAAAGGACGTAAAAAAGCGCCTTACAGTAACAGAATTACGCAGGAGCAGGTAGATGAAATTCTTACCCGCACTATGAAACAGTCCGACCGTTATCGTATCATGAAGAAAGCCGGGGCATCGGATGCCCAAATTGAAAAAGCTTTCAATACACCTGAAGAAATGTCGGTATTTACCTGGAATGGTGAAAAGGATACAATCATGACACCTATGGATTCTATCCGCTATTACAAACACTTCCTCCGTGCAGGTTTTATGTCTATGAATCCGCATAATGGGCATGTGAAAGCATATGTCGGAGGGCCTAATCATCATTATTTTAAATATGATATGGCAATGGTAGGTCGCCGTCAGGTGGGGTCCACCATTAAGCCTTATGTCTACACATTAGCTATGGAGAATGGCTATTCTCCTTGTGATGAAGCGCGTCATGTGGAATATACTTTAATTGATGAAAACGGCAAACCGTGGACGCCCCGTAATGCCAATACTAAACGTTATGGAGAAATGGTAACTGTGAAGTGGGGATTGGCTAACTCTGACAACTGGATCACAGCGTATCTGATGAGTAAGCTCAACCCATATTCTCTGAAACGCTTGATTGAAAGTTTTGGTGTACGTAATCGTGAAATTGTGCCGTCAGTTTCTTTATGTCTTGGTCCTTGCGAAATTTCGGTAGGAGAAATGGTCAGTGCTTATACTGCATTCCCCAATAAAGGTATCCGTGTAGCTCCACTGTTTGTAACTCGCATTGAAGATAATGACGGAAATGTATTAGCTACGTTCTCTCCGGAAATGGAAGAGGTTATCAGTGTTTCCAGCGCTTATAAGATGTTGGTTATGCTTCGTGCCGTTATTAATGAGGGAACAGGTGGACGTGTTCGTCGCTTAGGTGTGAAAGCTGATATGGGTGGTAAGACCGGAACAACTAACTATAATGCAGATGGTTGGTTTATGGGCTTTACTCCTTCACTGGTATCTGGATGCTGGGTTGGTGGAGAAGAGCGCGATATTCATTTCGATACTATGCTGCATGGGCAAGGTGCTTCTATGGCATTGCCTATCTGGTCTAAATATATGGTAAAAGTGCTTGGAGACAAGACACTGGGATATGATGAAAATGAGACATTCCAACTTCCGGAAGGTTTCGATCCTTGTAAGGATAATGGGGACGTTAATTTTGAATCGGCATCAGAAACTGGTTTGGATGACTTTTTTGATTAAAGTTCAAGTGTCGGTCTAAATTCTTGATTTCGAAAGTGGTTTATACAATTAGCATCGGTAGTAACGAGCAACAGAAAGAGAATCTTTCGTTGGCGCGGAAGCGGTTGAAAGAACTGTTTCCTGGTATTCGTTTTTCTACGGAAGAAGAGACTAAACCGCTTTATTTCCGGCGTTCATCCTTATTTTCCAATCAGGTGGCACGTTTTATTTCCAGTAGCGATGCGGCGGAAATAACTTCTTGTTTGAAAGCTATTGAACGGGAAGCGGGGCGGATGCCTGAAGAGAAAAAACAAGAAATAGTCCGGTTGGATCTGGACTTATTATCATGTGATGACACAGTCTATAAACCCGATGATTTAAAAAGGGACTATATTTGCCGGGGATTGAAAGAGATAGAGTAATTTAAAATGGGTACGCGGACGACGCGGATAAAGCGGACGAACGCGGATCTATAAAATCGTAAATATAAATATGTTGAAGTTTTTAGGAATCATTCCCGCCCGTTACGCATCCACGCGTTTTCCTGCAAAACCGTTGGCCATGCTGGGAGGTAAAACTGTAATACAGCGAGTATATGAACAAGTGGCAGGTATTCTGGACGATGCTTATGTGGCCACAGATGATGAACGGATCGAAGAAGCTGTAAAAGCTTTCGGAGGTAAAGTAGTGATGACTTCCGTTAATCATAAAAGTGGTACGGATCGTTGCTATGAAGCATATACTAAAATAGGGGGAGACTTTGATGTCATAGTCAACATTCAGGGTGACGAGCCTTTTATTCAACCCTCCCAACTGGAAACTGTAAAAGCTTGCTTCGACGATATTACGACCCAGATTGCTACACTGGTGAAACCTTTTACTCCTGAGAATGGATTTGAAGCTTTGGAGAATATCAATTCTCCGAAAGTAGTGCTGAATAAGAATATGAATGCACTCTATTTCAGCCGCTCCATTATTCCTTATCAGCGAAATGCGGAAAAACAAGATTGGCTGAAAAATCACACTTATTATAAGCATATAGGATTATACGCCTATCGTGCTGAAGTTTTAAAAGAGATTACTTCGTTGCCGCAATCTTCGCTGGAACTGGCAGAATCGCTGGAACAACTCCGTTGGCTGGAGAATGGTTATACCATTAAAGCCGGTATTACCGAAGTAGAGACTATTGGCATTGATACTCCCCAGGATTTGGAAAAGGCTGAAGAATTCTTGAAAATATGTTAGACAGAACTATCCAGCCCCGTATTTGTGAGCCGGAACAACTGGCAGTGCCATCTCCCGAATGTCGGGTGATGAAAAATGGCATACCTTTATATATACTCAATGCCGGGGATAATGAAGTAGTCCGAATTGACCTGTTGATAGAGGGTGGACGCTGGCAGCAGAACCAACGCTTGCAGGCTTTGTTTACCAACCGGATGCTGCGCGAAGGTACCCGGCGTTATTCAGCCGCGGCCATTGCTGAAAAATTGGATTACTATGGTGCTTGGTTGGAGCTTTCCAGCTCGTCCGAGTATGCTTATATCACCCTTTATTCTTTGAATAAATATCTGCCGGAAACTTTAGATATTTTTGAATCTATCGTAAAAGAACCTCTTTTCCCTGAAAAAGAGTTAGGAGTGATTATCGACAGCAATATCCAGCAATTTCTTGTGAACAGTTCCAAGGTGGACTTTCTGGCCCATCGCACTTTGATAAATGCCGTATATGGCGATACGCATCCGTGCGGGCAATTAGTGCAGAAGGAAGATTATCATTTGATCAACCCTTCTGTCTTGCAATCGTTTTACGACCGATATTATCATTCCGGAAATTGCAGTATCTATCTTGCGGGGAAGGTCAGCGAAGACGCTATCCGTCGTATTGAAACTCTTTTTGGAAGTGAACCTTTCGGTAAAGATTTCCGCAAACCGGAAAAACTGTCTTATGTTCCGGTAACTTCTTCTGAGAAACGTATTTTTATCGAGCGTGCCGATGCAATGCAAAGTGCTGTTCGCATGGGAATGCTTTCTTTGGATCGACGCCATCCTGATTATTTGAAAGTTCGCGTTCTGGTTACCTTGTTCGGAGGCTATTTCGGTAGCCGTCTGATGTCTAATATTCGTGAAGATAAAGGATATACGTATGGTATATCTGCCGGTATCATGCCTTATCCCGATAGTGGACTGTTGGTTGTCAATGCAGAGACTGCCAATGAATTTGTAGAGCTGCTTATCAAAGAAGTTTACCATGAAATAGATCGCCTGCAAAATGACCTTGTACCTGCCGAAGAACTTGCCATGGTAAGGAACTATATGTTGGGTGATATGTGTCGCAGCTATGAATCTGCTTTCTCACTGGCGGATGCCTGGATCTTTATTCATACTTCCGGCCTCCCGGACTCGTATGTGAGGGATGCCGTAGAAGCAGTGAAGACAATTACTCCTGTCGAGATACGCGAACTTGCCTCACGCTATTTGTGCAAAGAGACATTAAAAGAAATCGTATCCGGCAAAAAAATGTCATAAAAAAGGTGTGATACCCCTTCCTTTTAGCAGATTAATTGTATCTTTGTGCAAATACTATATAAGGCGTGTAACAAGTTGCTGCGTTTACACGTCTTTTTATTAAAATCGCTAATTTATAATTTTCAATGAAATATCTATATACTGCACTCATTCTGGTATTCATGTCCCAAGGCGGGGCGACGGCCCAGGAAAAGAAATCCGGTTTCTTCGACAAAGTAAAAACAACTTTCTCTTCTGAAATAAAGATAGGAACTCATACCTTTAAAGATGGCTCCGTATATACGGGTGAAATGAAAGGACGTAAACCCAACGGAAAGGGTAAGACGGTTTTCAAGAATGGCAATGTCTACGAAGGTGAATATGTGAAAGGAAAGCGTGAAGGATATGGTACTTATACATTTCCTGACGGCGAAAAGTACGAAGGACAATGGTTTCAGGACCAGCAACACGGTAAGGGTATCTACTATTTCATGAACAACAACCGTTATGACGGCATGTGGTTTCAGGATTATCAGCAAGGCAAAGGTACAATGTACTACTATACCGGTGACATTTACGAAGGAGACTGGGTAAATGATAAACGTGAAGGTCAAGGTACATACACCTGGAAAAACGGTTCCAAATATGAAGGTTCCTGGAAGAATGATAAGAAAGAGGGTAAAGGTACTTTTGTCTGGAATGACGGCTGTAAATACGAAGGTGACTGGAAGAACGATGTGCGTGATGGAAAAGGAACTTTCGAATATGCCAACGGAGATAAATATGTAGGCGACTGGAAAGATGATATGCAACATGGCAAAGGTATTTACTTCTTCCACACCGGCGACCGCTATGAAGGTGCGTATGTGCAAGGTGAACGTACCGGAGCCGGTATTTATTATCACGCCAACGGCAATAAATATGTAGGAAACTTCAAGGACGGCATGCAACATGGGAAAGGTGTATTCACCTGGGCAAATGGTGCAGTCTATGACGGCGACTGGAAGGACAACCAGCGTGACGGCCGTGGAACGTATAAATGGAATGTAGGTGATTCCTACGAAGGTGAATGGAAAAATAACCAGTTCAATGGTCAGGGAACCCTGATTATGACAGACGGAACTAAGTATAAAGGTGGTTTTGTGAATGGTATGGAAGAAGGTAACGGTATACAGGAGGATAAAAACGGTAATCGTTACGAAGGCTTCTTCAAACAAGGCAAAAAACACGGTCCTTTTGTTGAAACGGATAAAAACGGAAAAGTAATAAAAAAGGGCACGTATAAAATGGGAAGACTGGAATTAAATTAAAAATTAATAATTAAAAATTAAAGGCTGCGCGATGTTACATTAACTGCGCAGCCTTTAATTTTTAATTTCTAAATTGCCAAAGGCAATTTAGATAATGTATTGTGAACTGATAGACTCATTATTCACCACTCTCTTGATGGTTTCTGCAAACATATCAGCAATACTGAGTTGTTTCACTTTCGCGCATTTCTTAGAGTAGGGGATACTATCGGTAAATACGATTTCGGTCAGACTGGATTCCTGTACACGGAAAGACGCCGGGTCAGACATTACACAGTGGCTTGCAATAGCGCGTACTGATTTAGCACCGGCATCCAACATAATGTTAGCTGCTTTGGTGATAGTACCGGCTGTGTCTACGATGTCATCCACTAATACAACATTTTTATCGGTTACATCACCGATAATTTGCATGGATGCAACTTCGTTTGCTTTCTCACGTGATTTGTTGCACAATACCAGGGGAACTCCCAAATACTTTGAGAATGTGCTGGCACGTTTGGAACCACCCACATCCGGCGTAGCGATTACAAGATCTTTCAATTTCAAGGACTCAATATAGGGGAGGAACACTGCCGAAGCATACAAGTGATCTACCGGAATGTTGAAGAAACCTTGGATTTGATCAGCATGGAGATCCATCGTAATCAAACGATCGATACCTGCTACTGAAAGTAAATCGGCTACTAACTTTGCGCCGATAGAAACGCGAGGTTTGTCTTTTCTGTCCTGTCGTGCCCAACCGAAATATGGAATGACTGCAACAACGCTTTTTGCAGACGCTCTTTTAGCAGCGTCGATCATCAGCAGAAGTTCCATTAAATTGTCGGAATTAGGGAAGGTGGATTGAACCAGGAATACATGTGCGCCACGAATTGACTCTTCATAGGAAACAGCAAACTCACCATCAGCAAAGTGGGTGATGTTCATCTTTCCCAGAGGGCAATCAAGGCTTGCGCAGATTTTCTCTGCAAGGTATCTCGAGTTAGTTCCGGAGAATACCATTACGGGTGCTTTTTCGCTCATTTTGTAATAGATGTTACCTATTTGTTTAATACGGCTGCAAAGTTATGAATTTCCCGCTACATTCTACAAGACTTATTGTAGAAAAATCTTTTTTCTTTCCCGGATTTATTTGTAGCTTTGCTAAGTGAAACGGTTTCCTCATATACGATTGGTGGGCTTACTGTGTTTTTGCATAGTAATGATTTCTTGTGTGGGTACTGCTCCCACCAAGGAAGTACATCTTATCGATTCGCTCAACCAAGTGGCTTATTCTTATCGGTATAAAGACCTGGACTCTTCTTGTCATGCTGCCACACAAGCTTATGGAAAAGTGAATCTGTATAGTCAGGGGAAAGCGGAAGCATCCAATAATCTGGGTTTTTGTGCTTTTATGCGCATGGATTTTGAGAAAGCGGAGAAGTTTCATAAAGATGTGTATAGTCTCACGAAAAATGAACTGGAACTGCTGGTTGCCGATATCGGATTGATGAAAATCTATCAGCGGACGGCCATGAACAAAGAATTTTATGACTATCGGAACAGTGCCCTCCGCCGCATGAAACGAATAGATGAAGATAACAAACTTTTCGTAGATAAGCACGAACGGTTGAGACTGAACTATGCACGCTCCGAATTTTATATCGTTTCCGCAGTTTATTACTACTATCTGCAACAACGTCCGGAAGCGGTGGCTTCCATCAACGAAATATATCCGCAGGAAGAACTTGTAGCGGATACGAACCAGTTACTGTATTATCATTATATAAAAGGATCGGCAGCACTTTGTGATGGTGAAACGGCGGATGAACGTCGTTTGCGTGAATTCGACGAACTGTATACAACTTGGAAAATGGCATCCCGCGGAGGATACTTGTATTTTGAAGGTAATGGAGTGCAGGGACTTGCTAACCTGATGGCATCTCCCGATAATTATGACTTTTTCCAGGTCAGGCGTTCTCATGCATTGAAACAGTTTGATGTTCCCGTGGATTCTTTGTTGCCCATGCGTTTAGGACAATTGGCTTTGAAGAAATTCAAGCAATATAATGATGTGTATCAGATTGCCGGTGCCTATGTTTCTATTGGTAAATATTTGAATGCGCATGATAACTACGCCGAAGCATTGGATACATTGACGCTTGCCTTGGAGTGCGTGAACAGCCATCATCGCCGTTTTTATGATTGCCACGATAGCCTGGACTGGTTGAAAACCTATGATATACGGGATACCATTTCTTCAGAAAAAGCATGGATAGAGCGTAAGTTACGAACCGTTCCGGAATGGATTTCACGTATTCGCGAACAACTGAGTGTTACGTATGCCGGACTGGAAATGAAGCAACACTCCGATTATAATCGCAATATTTATCTGGATATTCTGGAAGATACCCGGCAGGATAAGGAGTTGGAAAGCCGTTATCAGGCTTTGGAAAGTGAAGCCCGGCAACTCAATATTTTACTCTTCTTCGTGATTGTCGGTTTTATACTGGTGGTTTTATTCTTTTGGATATTCAATAAACGGTCTAAAGAACGTAATTATGTCCATTTGCACCGTTTGAGGCAGATGTTGGACATTTGCCAGAAAATAACCGCTTCTATTCCCACGGACGCGCAGACGGAAGAAGAGATTGTAGATGCCATTCTTTCTGCTGTGCAGACAGATATAGAGGAACTTTTCAATGTAAAAGATATTCGGATAGAAGATGGGCAGTTGGTATTACCCAAACGTCTTACGAAGGATGAGAAAGCAATACTACATGTGATTGCTCCTTATATTACATGGGCGCTTGATAATGGCATGACTTCCATTTCGCTGGGTGACGAGCGCCGCCGGTTGGAAAAAGAACGGTATGTGTACGAACAGCATATAGCCGGAAATAAACGTCAGAATCTTATAAAGAAAGCGTGTATGGCCATTGTGAACGGTATTCATCCGTACATAGACCGTATTATTAATGAAGTGCATAAACTGACGGAAAAGGGCTTTATCCATGACGAACACATCAAAGCCGAGAAGTATCAATATATGGACGAATTGGTGACAACCATCAATGAATACAATGACATCCTTGCTTTATGGATTAAAATGAAGCAGGGTAGCTTGAGCTTGAATATAGAAACATTCGGGTTGAACGAGCTTTTCGATCTGATACGGAAAGGAAGCCGTGCTTTCGAAATGAAACAGCAACAACTGGAAGTGACACCAACGGATACCTATGTGAAAGCTGACAAGGCGTTGACGCTGTTTATGATAAACACGCTTGCAGAAAATGCCCGTAAATATACTCCAAAGGGAGGTAAGGTAAAAGTCTATGCAAATCCGACAGAAGAATATGTGGAAATCTCAGTAGAAGATACCGGTTATGGTCTTTCTGAAGAAGATGTGACGCGTATTGTCGGTGAGAAATTGTATAATTCGCAGGAAATAGGCATACTGGATGCTGCCGACCGGGAAGAACTGCTGAAAAACAAAGGGAGCGGCTTCGGTCTGATGAATTGTAAAGGTATCATTGAGAAATACCGGAAGACGAACGAAGTATTCAGAGTCTGTTTGTTCAATGTAGAAAGTACTTTAGGGAAGGGCAGCCGTTTTTATTTCCGTTTGCCTACAGGAGTGCGTAAAACTTTGATGGTATTTCTGTGCATATTCTTTTCTATAGGCATGAGTTCGTGCAATAAAGCAGTGGAGGAAGCGGTGATGCAACCGGATGAAATCTATGCGCAAACGGCTCAGGATTCTTTGTCATTAGCTGCGGAAAATGAGTTTGAAGCCCTGTTGAATGAGGCGTCAGACTATGCCAATGATGCCTATTATAGTAATGTGGAAGGAAATTTTGAACAGGCTTTGGAATATGTAGACTCTGCCATGTCTTGCTTGAATGCGCATTATAAAAGGTATGCCCAGGAGCCGCAGCGCTATATGTCATTGAGAGGAGAAGGGGAGCCGGGGGAGTTATCCTGGTGGAATGATCTTTTCAATTCGGACTTTCATGTCATTCTGGATATCCGGAATGAGGCGGCTGTCGCTTTTCTTGCGTTGAAACAATGGGATGCATACAGTTATAATAATGCCGCTTATACGACTTTGTACAAATTGCTGGGTGAAGATCAGTCTTTGGAGGAATATTGTCGTCAACTGGAACGTTCCACCAATAATAAGATGGTGGGGGTTATCCTGTTTATCGGACTTATAGCTATGTTGCTCTTGGGATATTACATCCTGTATATTCGCAAACGTCTTGTAAACCGTTGGAATCTGGAACAGGTTTTGGAAATCAATAGACAGATATTTGCTGCCTCCCTGATACAAGTTCCCGAAACAGAAGAGGCATTGCAACGGGAAGAAGATACCCTGAAAGCTATTCCTCAACGTATCGTTGACGAAGGCTTCGATGCCGTAAATGAGTTGCTAAGTATTGATCGGTTGGGAATCGCCGTTTATAATGAAACGACACATCAACTGGAATATGCGTCAAATTCTATAGAAAATGAGTTGTCCTCTGTGGGAGATAATGGATCATCTACGGCAGAAGATGAACTTTGGAAGGAAGTAGTTCAACGCTGTTTTGAACAGCATACTCAACTGTCCGCACCGGGATTTGAAGCTTTGCCTTTGGTAGTGGATGCTGCGGGTGATTCGCGCTGTGTGGGTGTGTTATATCTTGAACGGCAGGAGAGCGTCGATCAGGAGACGGCTCATCTATTGCTGGAATTGATTGCGCGGTATATAGCGATTGTGGTCTTCAATGCAGTTGTGAAACTGGCAACAAAATACCGCGACATCGAAGCTGCGCATGAAGAAGCACACCGGGCGTCATGGGAGGACGGTATGTTGCATGTGCAGAATATGGTGCTTGATAATTGTCTTTCCACCATCAAGCATGAGACAATTTATTATCCGAATAAGATCAAGCAACTCATTGGTAAACTCCGTTCAGGTATTCTCTCAGAAACGGAAGAAAAAGAGACGGTTTCAGCTATCAGCGAATTGATAGAATATTATAAAGGTATATTTACCATCTTGAGTTCGTGCGCATCGCGACAGTTGGAAGAAGTTACGTTCCGTCGCGGGATAATTTCCGTACCGGAGTTGTTTGCTCTGGCAGAAAAGTATTTCCGTAAAGCAAATAAGGGAAAAGGGGTTGCTGTATCTTTCTCTACAAGAGCTATTGATGAAAGAGTGGTCGGAGATTTTATCCAACTCCGCTTCTTATTGGAGAATCTGATAGATGAAGCTTTGTCTGTTCCTCTGGGTGGAGAAATACATTTGGCAGCAGCAGTAGACGGAGAATATATTCGTTTCCTTTTCACTGATATGCGAAGGACGAAAACCCGTGAGGAATTAAATCAACTTTTCTATCCAAATCTGGAACGTATGACGGCAACAGGAGAAAAAGGAGAGTTGCGAGGTACGGAGTATCTCGTCTGCAAGCAGATTATTCGCGACCATGACGAGTTTGCCGGAAAACGTGGCTGTCGCATTAATGCTGAACCGGCTGAAAATGGTGGATTTACAGTTTATTTCACGATACCGAGAAGAAAATAAAATTAAAGAATATGGAAGACAAGAAATTCAAAGTAATTATTGTAGAAGACGTCAAGCTTGAACTGAAAGGAACGGAAGAAATCTTCCGCCATGAAATACCCAACGCAGAAGTTATCGGTACGGCTATGACCGAAAGCGAATTCTGGACATTGATAGAAGCCGGAGTTCCTGACTTGGTATTGCTGGATTTAGGTTTGGGTGGTTCTACTACTATTGGTGTGGATATCTGCCGGAATATCTTTAAGCGCTATCCGGGAGTACACGTACTCATATTTACCGGAGAAATTCTGAATGAAAAGCTTTGGGTGGATGTTCTGAATGCGGGTGCTGACGGTATTATTTTGAAAACAGGTGAGCTGCTTACGAAAACAGATGTACAGGCAGTAATGGATGGAAAGAAGCTGGTTTTTAATTATCCTATTCTGGAAAAAATTGTAGACCGTTTCAAGCAATCTGTTGCGAATGATGCCAAACGTCAGGAAGCGGTTATCAGTTATGATATCGATGAGTATGACGAACGTTTCCTACGCCATCTGGCATTGGGGTATACCAAAGATATGATTGCTAACCTGAAAGGTATGCCTTTTGGAGTTAAATCTCTGGAAAAGCGTCAGAATGATTTGGTAAACCGTCTGTTTCCACAAGGAGAGCGGGTAGGAGTGAATGCAACCCGTCTGGTTGTGCGTGCTTTGGAACTCCGTATTCTTGATATAGATAATCTGGAAGCAGATGATGAATAACAAATGGCGTTTACCGCATCCGGCAACAATGTTTCTCTTGTTGACGCTGGCTGTCATTGTCCTATCATGGATATTTGACATTTACGGCCTGAGCGTGTTTCAACCGCAAACAGGGGAGGAGATACGGGTACAAAGTTTACTTAGTCCGGAAGGTGTTCGTTGGCTGTTGCGGCATGTGGTTACTAATTTCACGGGGTTTGCTCCGCTGGGCTTAGTAATTGTGGCTATGTTTGGTATCGGGGTAGCACAACATTCAGGTTTTATAGATGCTTGTATCCGCGGTGGGGCACGTCGTAAGCATAATCCATGGCGCATGGTGATACTGGTTATTTTCTTGGGATTGCTTTCCAATGTAGTAGGTGATGCCGGATACATAATTCTTTTACCGATTGCAGCAACTTTATTCCATTCGGTCGGGCTGCATCCAGTTGCAGGTATTATTACGGCATACGTTTCTGTTTCGTGTGGGTATAGTGCTAACCTGATGCTGAGTACTTTGGATCCTATGCTTGCTGCCACTACCCAGGAAGCTGCGGATATGGCAAATGTATCACCTGGAAATACTGGGCCTTTATGCAATTACTATTTCTTGTTTGCATCTACTTTTTTGCTGGCTTTTATTATTTATCAGGTAACCCGTCGTAATCTTCTTCCGGCTTTGGGGGAATATGCCGGTCATATTCGTTTCAATGGTTATAAGCAATTATCCCGCAAAGAGCGTCGTGCTATGATAGGTGCAGTATCTATTGGGGTGATTTATACAACCGTGATTCTTTGGGCTACTTTCTCTTCATGGGGTATTTTGCGTAGTGTGAATGGTGGTCTGATCCGTTCTCCTTTTATAGAGGGCATTCTGTTTCTGCTTTCTTTTGGTATCGGGCTTATGGGGATGGTTTATGGCTTTGCTTCCGGTCGTTATCGTACAGATGGAGATGTGATTGAAGGGCTAACTCAACCTATGAAATTGTTGGGTGTTTACTTTGTTATCGCTTTCTTTGCTGCTCAGATGTTTGCGTGTTTCGAGTATTCTCATTTGGATAAATGTATAGCCATTATGGGAGCGGACATGCTTTCGTCCATCCATCTTGGGAGTTTATGGATACTCATTCTATTTATTCTCTTTACAGCACTTGTGAACCTTATTATGGTTTCTGCCACTGCCAAGTGGACTTTCATGTCCTTCATCTTTGTTCCGTTCTTTGCCAATTTGGGGATTTCTCCGGATATGGTGCAATGCGCTTTTCGTATTGGCGACAGTGCCACCAATGCCATCACTCCTTTCATGTTCTACATGCCTCTTATCCTTACTTACATGCAGCAATATGATAAGCAAGCGACCTATGGTTCATTACTGAAATATACATGGAGATACTCTCTATATATATTATTAGCCTGGACTTTGTTATTTATTTTATGGTATGTAACTGGTTTACCATTAGGATTATAACATCTAATCGGATATAAAAGCATCTATTTACAAAATATTTTCTGCGTAAAATCTTTGCAAATTTCACAGAAAAGCGTACCTTTGCACCGCAATTAAGGATGGTTCCGTAGCTCAGCTGGATAGAGCAACGCCCTTCTAAGGC
>ENA-ORSS01000217-ORSS01000217.1-human-gut-metagenome-genome-assembly--contig:-NODE-217-length-74723-cov-7.104328_pt1 | contig 74723 bp, 71 predicted proteins | sample MGYA00241899_ERZ509162 | MGnify/ENA primary metagenome ERZ509162 (study PRJEB26280, sample SAMEA2338641) | human gut metagenome | biome: human gut; feature: human-associated habitat; material: faeces... | reverse complement strand
AATACTACCGCTTTATTGGTTTCTCAAAGTTTATTGTTTACTTTTCAATGTACTTTATGTCTTCTTGTTTTTGCTGAAGACAATATTTATTGTAGCACAATCAAATATTCAATGTCAATATGTTTTTTAAAAATATTTTAAATATTTTTAATTTATTTTTTTGTGCTAATTTACTACTAAAATAGTAATAAAAAGCAGCCTCTTGCGAAGCTGTTTTATATGTTATCATGTTTATTAATCAAAGTCAATACTTTTTTTACATTTTTTTAACTATTTTTTATATCTTTTGTTTTATTTTTCTATTTACGTTTTCCTATTGTACGTTTCCTATTATTCCTTCTATGTATGCATTAATATTCGCATCTAATTGTTCAAAATCTTGTTGAGATTTTTCTTGTTCTTTGTTTGATTCTTCTATCATATTATATAGACTTTTTTGTTGGTTGTTAGTATATGACATAAATGTAAACAAAACTGTTGCAATATTTCTAATGTTTATATTATCTGGATTTGCAATTGCAAGTCCACTCGTTGCAATAATTCCTACTGCTTTTTCTTGATTCTGTAAGCTATTTAATATGACATTATAATTTGCTGATGCACCTGTATTTGTTTGACTTAATCCAATATCTATACCTAATTGTTCTATTTTGTTAGGTACTATTGCTTTAATTCTATTACCTAAACTTTGTAAAAATGGCACTAACTGTTCTTTACTATAATTATTAACAATAACTGTATTTGAATTTTTTAATTCTAGTATTTCTTCAACTTGTGATGCTGTTTGTATTGTCTGTGTATATGAAGCATCAACTGTTTGGTTAGCGTTTTCTATGGATACACTTGACGTATTGTTGATTGTTCCATTTGATACTTTTCCCATACTTGTGCTCATTGTTATCTTTTCTGATGTATCAGATGTATCTGGAATAACTGTTATGTTATCTAATACCTCTGAGTCAGTTGTTATTTGTTCTAATATTACCTGAACAGCTGATGTTGTATTATTAGTTTGCTCCGTCGTATTATCAGAACTTGTAGATTCATTTTCTCCTATTGTTAGAATAACTTTTTTACTGTTATTTTGTGTTAATTTGTCTATTGTCATTTTTGATAGGTCTGAAATTTCAATCATTGTTCTGATTGTCGTTCCTTTATTTTCATATGTTGTTATTTTTATTTCGTTTTTATTTGCCTCAGTATTTTCTAATTGTTGTATTAAAGTATCGATCGTTTGAGATAACATTGAAGTATCCATTGGATTTAAAGATGAAAGTTTGTTACTAATAATTGTAAGTGTCGTGTTGTCATTTTTTAGTGTTGTTAAACAAGATATTATAATTTGTTTAAATGTATTTGCATCAATTGTTACAGTATATGCGTTAGTTACGTAATCTACTCCATCTACAGATATTTGACTTTTGGATGTTTTTGTATAGCTATTTTTATCTATATTGTTGATTATAATAGGTAAATAGGTTTCCTTTATATATTGCTTTTGATCATCTGTAATCTGTGCAATGCTATTTAATGAAGCAAAGTCAATAGCATTAGGTATATTAGCAACATCACTATCTGACATTCCCATGTTTTTTGCAAATGTTTTTAAATCCTGATTACGAATTCCTATATAGTTAGCTAAAACATCTTCATATTTAATAGCATATACATCTCCACTATTAATGTATGACATTTTAATTAAATCAGATTCTCCATTTTTTAGTATCATTTCTGAATAAGTCCTATTTGTGTTTAAATCATGTCTTGAAGCTGTTGTTGCTTTTACTTTTTGTGTGTTTGCTGTTCCGTCTTGAATATTTATTAATAGCTCTCCACTTGAGGTATAACTATTCGTATTTTTAAATAGTTTTTGTTCTTCATAATTTGCATTTTCTAATATTGATAGTAATTCTTCATTTTGATTAAAGTATTTAGCAAATAAGACATCGTAACTTTTAAATATATCTGTTGTATTGTATAATATAGCAATAACTATAGCAGTTGCTAAAACAACTACTAATATTGACATAATGATTATAATTGGTAATTTTTTATTTTTCATTTCTATTCCCCTTTTTTTATTTTTTATTTATATATTTTTATTAACTGTTTAAACGTTGTTTTACCGCTTCATACATAACGATTCCTGCTGAAACAGAAGCGTTCAATGATGTAATTTTTCCTTTCATTGGGATTTTTATTAAAAAGTCACAATTTTCTTTTACCAAACGATTCATTCCAAAGCCTTCACTTCCAATAACTATTGCAACAGCTCCTCTAAAATCTTCATTATAATAGTACTTGTCTGTTTGCATATCAGTTCCATAAATCCATATGTTATTTTCTTTTAAGAACTTTATTGTATCATTGATATTGTTTACTCGAGCAATTTTCATATATTCAACCGCACCAGCAGATACTTTATTTACAGTTGCATTTACACTTGCTGATCTTCTTTTTGGTATAATAATTCCATGAACTCCTGCTGTTTCCGCTGTTCGTATTATTGATCCTAAGTTATGAGGATCTTCTATTCCATCTAATATTAGTATAAATGGTTTCTCGTTTCTTTTTTTAGCTTCTTCTAGAATATCTTCTACTTCACAGTAATCAAAAGGAGGTACTATTGCAATTACCCCTTGATTATTTTCTGTTTGTGCCATTTGGTTCATCTTTGATTTACTTATTTCAGTAATGATAATCTTTCTTTCCTTTGCCATACTTATTATTTTATTTATAGAACCATGTCTTTCTCCTTCTGTTATAAATATTTTATTAACGTCTCTTCCTGATTCTAATAATTCAATAATCGAATTTCTTCCTTCTACTTGATCATCAAATTTATTTTTTTCTTTCATTATTACATGTCATCTCCTTCCTATTTATCATCTAATTTAAGTACAGATAAAAATGCTTCTTGTGGTATTTCAACATTTCCAATTTCTCTCATTTTCTTTTTACCACGTTTTTGCTTTTCTAGTAGTTTTTTCTTTCTTGTAATATCTCCACCATAGCATTTAGCAAGTACATCTTTTCTCATGGCTGAGATTGTTTCTCTTGCAATAACCTTTCCACCAATTACAGCTTGAATAGGAATAATAAATAGTTGTCTTGGAATAACTTCTTTTAGCTTTTCAACCATCTTCTTTCCTCTATCATAACTGTTATCTCTATGAACTATAAATGATAAAGCATCTACTCCTTCTCCATTAATCCAAATATCAAGTTTTACTAAATCTGATCTTTTATATTCCTTAAATTCATAGTCGAATGAAGCATATCCTTTTGTTTTTGATTTTAATTGGTCAAAGAAATCATAAATAATTTCATTTAAAGGTAGTTCATATATTAACGTAACTCTATTTTCATCAAGATATTTCATATCAACATAACTACCACGTCTGTTTTGGCATATTTCCATAATATTTCCAACATAGTCTTTTGGTGTTAATATCTCTGCACTTACCATTGGTTCTTCTATATATGATATTTCTGTTTGTGGGGGCAAGTCAGATGGATTATATAATTCAATCACTTCTCCGTCCGTTTTATGAACTCTATAAATAACTGATGGTGATGTTGTAATTAAGCTTAAGTCAAACTCTCTATCTAGTCTTTCTTCTATAATTTCAAGGTGAAGTAGTCCCAAAAATCCGCACCTAAATCCAAAACCCAAAGCTCCTGAAGTTTCAGGTTCGTACTCTAAAGCTGCATCATTTAGTTGTAATTTTTCAAGTGCTACTTTTAAATTTTCGTAATCGCTTCCATCCATTGGATAAATTCCACAGTATACCATAGGATTTACTTTTTTATATCCTGGCAATGGTTCTAAAGCTTTATTATCCTTTAGAGTTATTGTATCACCAACACGTATATCTGATAAACTTTTTATACTTGCTGCAACATATCCAACTTCTCCTGCAAATAGTTTTTCACATGGTTCATAACTTCCTGGTTCAAAATGTCCAACCTCTGTTACAGTAAATGATTTTCCATTAGACATTAATACTATTTCATCTCCAACTTTTACTGTTCCGTCTTTCACTCTAACATATGCAATAGCACCTTTATATTCATTGTAAATAGAATCAAAAATTAAGCATTTTAAAGATGACATCTCATCTCCAGTAGGTGCTGGTAAATCTGTTACTATTCTTTCTAACACTTCATCTACATTAAGTCCTGTTTTAGCTGAAATGCATGGTGCATCTTGTGCAGATATACCAATAATATCTTCAATTTCTTTTTTTACTTCATCTGGTCTCGCATTAGGCAAATCAACTTTATTAATAACTGGTAAAATCTCCAAATTATTATCTATTGCTAAATATACATTTGCAAGTGTTTGTGCTTCAACTCCTTGGCTAGCATCCACAACAAGAATAGCCCCATCGCAGGCAGCTAAACTTCTTGATACTTCATAGTTAAAGTCTACATGTCCTGGAGTATCGATTAAATTTAATTCATATTCATGGCCATCTTTTGCTATATACTTCATACGCACAGCTTGAGATTTTATGGTAATTCCCCTTTCACGTTCTATGTCCATATTATCTAGCACTTGGCTTTCCATTTCTCTTTTTGATAATACTCCTGTCATTTCTATTAAGCGATCAGCTAGTGTTGATTTTCCGTGATCTATGTGTGCAATGATACTAAAATTTCTTATATATTTCTTTTTATCTTCTTGCATATTTCCTCCTGCTTTATTTATTTGCTTGTATAATTATATTTATCTTTCTATTTATTGTCAATAAATTTGTGTTACTTTCCTTCTAATTTGATCTTACTGATTTCACTTATGTACACATAAAGAAGGTAATATAATATTATTCTTTACAAACCTCTTTGTTTGGTATAAAATAGTACTTGTAAATTATTTATAAAGGTGATGTGATGTATACATATATTTCTAAAAATGAAAAAGATACCATTAATTTTGCAAAGAATTTTGCAAGTAAATTACATAAAGGAAACATAATTGTTTTATCTGGTGAACTTCGGTTCTGGAAAAACAAAATTTGTTCAAGGTATATTAGAATATTTTGGACTTGCAGATGAGATTTCTAGTCCCACATTTACAATAGTAAATGAATATACAAATTCAAATATTAACATTTATCATTTTGATGTATACCGTTTGGCAGATATAGATGAATTTTATGCAATGGGCGGAGAAGAATATTTTGAAAATGGAATTTGCCTTATTGAATGGGGTGAAATGATTGAATCTATTTTACCTGACCATTATACTAAAATCACTTTTAAAAAAGATAGCAATAATTTAGATTATCGTGAATTAATTATTGATGAAAAATAAATATAAATATAGATTGGAGTAATGAATTTTGAAAATATTAGCAATAGATACATCTTCTAAAATTTGCAGTGTAGCAATCACTGAAGATACAAATAAAATTATTGAATTACATAGTGATGATGAAAAAACGCACTCAGTTAAATTAATGCCTATGATTGATGAAGCTTTAAAAACTTGTAGCTTAACTCTAGACAATATAGATTTGTTGAGTTGCTGTGTTGGTCCTGGTTCTTTCACAGGTGTTAGAATTGGAATTGCTACTGTAAAAGCATTTTCTGATGCAAAAAGCATTTCAACTGTAGGAATAAGTTCTCTTGAAGAACTTGCATATAATACTTTAGAAACTATCCCTAGTATACAATTATCCAACACTTTATTTTGTTCTATAATCGATGCAAATAATCATAATGTTTATTGCGGACTATTTAGATATTATAATGATTGCCTAAATCAAATAACTGACTTTATTTCAGAAGATATTGAGACCGTTATTTCAAAGATTAATACAACTATTGCTACTTTTAATAATCAATTTAGCAATATAATGTTTGTAGGTGATGGAACAGTAGTATATAAAAATTTATTAGAAAATGATATTATTAATATAACTACACTTTTCTCATCTAGTGAGCAAAACATTACCAATAGTGTTAGTGTTGCTAAAGCTGGTTATATAAAATACAAAAACGGAAATTATGGAGACTCTGATTTTCTATCGCCTCTTTACCTTCGTAAACCTCAAGCAGAAAGAACATTAGAAGAAAACTCTAAAAAATAAAAAATTTACTTTTTCAAAAACATGCACTGATCTTTTAATAACATTAAAGATCAGCGTTTATTTTTTATAGTACCATTTTATTTGTTTAAATGTATATTTTTTTTATTCAAAATTGTTCCATATTGTAACATAATTGTAATAAATTTGTAATATTTAATTTTATATATTTTGTTTACAAATACTTTGTATTAATATAGAATATATTTGAATATTTTGTAAGTTAATATAAGATTTTGGAGGCATAATGAATATTGAGATTTATGAAATGATTTTTGATGATATTATTGCAATTGAACCTAATTTTTCTGAAAAATTTGACCGTCTTTGGTCAATTCATACTTTAAAAAATGATTTTATTGAAGATCATTCTAAATATATTGTTGCCAAAGTTAACAATGAGATAGTTGGCTTTGCAGGGATAAAGATCATACTAGATGAAGCAGATATTATGAATATTGTAACAAGAGTAGACAAACGTGGTAATGGGATTGGCTCACTTCTTTTAGGAAATTTAATTAATCTTGCTTCTCTTTTAAATTGTACGTGTATTAATTTGGAAGTTAACGAGAATAATGATCCTGCCATACATTTATATGAAAAATATTCCTTTGCCCGAATAGGTTTAAGAAAAAAGTATTATAATAATACAGATAATGCGATTTTAATGAAAAAGGAGCTGTAGTGCTTTAAAATAAAAATATTCGAACTATAAATTTATATAAACAGTATAATTTAAATGTTCTTAATATTCTAAGGAGGAAACAAATGAGAAATAAAAATGAATTGAGCTATAAAGAATTGAGAATGACTTGCGATCCTAAAATTTTTGACTTTAAAACAACTGATGAACTTGAGCCAATCAGTACAGGAATTGGCCAAGAACGTGGAATTAAAGCATTGGAATTTGGCCTAAATGTGGATGCTAATGGTTATAACTTATATATAGAGGGCCCTTACGGTGTTGGAAAAACATCATATACTAGGAATTGTTTAGAGGTAATTTCAAAAAAGAAAAAGGTTCCAAATGATTGGTGCTATATTTATAATTTTGATAATCCTAATGAACCTATAGCAGTTTCTCTTCCAGCCGGTCAAGGAAAAGAATTTCAAAATACAATGACTACTTTTATAAATGATATTAAAGTAGATATAAAAAATACTTTTAATAATGAAGATTTTGAAAAAGAGAAAAATTTAATAAAGCAGGAATATGAAGTAAAAAGAAATTTGTTAATGGAAAAACTAAACAAAAAATCTGCTGAATATGGTTTTCAGGTAAAATCTGCTCAAAATGGTATTTATATGATGCCTATTGTAAATGGAAAAACTATTGCTGAAGAAGAGTTTGATAAGTTGGATGCTGATACTAAGAAAGAATATGAAGATAAATCTGCTATTGTACAGCAACATATAATGACAGCAATTGGAGAGATAAAATCTATAGAAAGAGAATCTGACAAGCGTATTCAAGAATGGCAATCAAATATTGCTCTTCTTACAATAAACGCTCATATAAATTTAATTAAGTCAAAGTATAAACGTAACAAAAAAATTAATAAGTTTTTGGATGATATAAAAAAAGATATATTAAAAAATATCTCTTGCTTTATTGTAGAAGAAAAAAATGATAATAAGAATCAAACACCTCAAGTAACAGCTAAACCTGAAATACAAAAGCCTTGGCTTAACTATAGAGTAAATTTATTTGTGGACAATAGTCGTCTAGAAGGTGCTCCAGTTATTGCAGACACTAATTATTCCTACCATAACATTTTTGGTAAACTTGAGTATGAGAACTATTATGGTGCTTTAAAAACTGACTTCACAATGCTAAAACCTGGTCTCCTTCATATAGCTAATGGTGGTTATCTTATATTCCAAGCAAATGACCTATTAACAAATAATTTATGTTATGATGCATTGAAAAAGGTTTTAAGAAGCAAACAATTAGGAATTGAAAATACTGCTGACCCACGCTCTTCAATGGTAATGATTTCTTTAAAGCCAGAACCTATACCTTTGAATTTAAAAGTTATATTAATTGGTGATGAAAACATATATCAAACTTTGCTTGCAATAGATACTGATTTTAGAAAGTTATTTAAAATAAAGGTTGAATTTGCTGATGAGGCTCCTTTAACTAAGGATAATATGAATAAACTTGCTAGATTTGTAAAAGGATATTGTGAACATGAAAATTTGCCACCTCTTGATAATACTGCAATGGCTAAAGTAGTTGAATATGCTTCAAAACTTGCTGATAATCAAGAGAAACTTTCAACAAGATTTACCGATTTATCTCAGATAATTGGTGAAGCTTCTACTTGGGCAAAAATGGCAAAATCAAAAGTTGTTACTGGAGAATTTATTACAAAAGCCTTAACTGAAAAAGTTGAAAGAGTTAAAAAGTATGATGAGAGATATGCTGAAATGATAAAAGAAAATACTCTTTTAATTGATACTAGCGGAGAGAAAGTTGGCCAAATTAATGGTCTTACAATTATGAATGTTGGTGATTATGTATTTGGTAAACCAGTTAAAATAACTGCAAATACTTATACTGGGAAAAGTGGAGTAATTAATATTGAAAGAGAAGTTGAACTTTCTGGATCTACTCATTCAAAAGGTGTTCTTATATTAAGTGCATACATCGGAGAAACATTTGCACAAGATATTCCTCTTTCACTTACAGCAAGTATATGTTTTGAACAATTATATAACGGAGTAGATGGTGATAGCGCTTCTTCAACCGAATTATATGCTATCCTTTCTAGCTTATCTGGAATTCCAATTAATCAAGCTATCGCCGTAACTGGTTCTGTTAATCAAAAAGGTGAGATTCAACCTATTGGCGGAGCAAATGATAAAATTGAAGGATTTTTCCAAATATGCAAAATGAGAGGTTTAAATGGAACACATGGTGTTATGATTCCAAAACAAAACATCCATAATTTAAATCTTTCTATCGAAATAGTTGATGCTGTTAAATCTGGACTATTTCATATTTACGCAATTTCTACAATTGAAGAAGGTATTGAAATTTTAACAGGTGTTCCTGCGGGTAAAAAAGATGAAAATGGAAACTTTCCTGCTGGTACAATTAATTATCTAGCTTATCAAAAATTAAAGAAATATGCTGATGCAAGTAAATTTATACGTGATTAATCTTTTAATTTTTATAAAATATAAAACATCAGGCATATCAAAATCTAAATAATGAAAAGTACAAAGTATATATTTATTCTTCCTTACTGTCGTCACACAAATGTGACTCAAAACTGTGCTGAAGTGCAAAATATATACTTTGTACTTTTTTGTTTTATTTCTTGTCACTGTACCTTTGTATTACTTCTTTTTATATTATATTTTAAAATGAAAAGAAGCATAGATTTATTTTTCTACGCTTCTTTTTGTTTATTATTCAGCATCTGTTTTTGTTTCAGCAGTTTCTTCTGTTACTGTATCAACAACTTCTTGAACAACTGGCTCTTCTTTGATAACAATTTCTCTGTTTTCAATTCTTGCTGCAACATTTTCTTTAGTCTTAGCAGCTTTACCAATTCTATCTCTTAAGTAGTATAGTTTAGCACGTCTTGCTTTACCAACTCTTACTAATTCTACTTTTTCTACCATTGGAGAATGTACTAAGAAAGTTTTTTCAACTCCTACGCCATAAGCTACACGTCTAACTGTAAATGTAGCATTTACTCCTCCACCTTGTTTCTTTATTATGATTCCTTCGAATACTTGGATTCTTTCTCTGTTTCCTTCTTTAATTCTTTGATGTACTTTTACTGTATCACCAATTTTTAATTCAGGTATCTTATTTTTTAATTGTTCATGTTCAATTGATTTTATGATATCCATTATGATATCCTCCTTTCTTATTTTCTGCTTTTCGTATAGTTATACTATACTTAGCAATGTATCGGTTTGTTCTACAAACTTGCATTATTTTTTTCGAGAAGATCTGGTCTATTATTTCTAGTTATTTCAATCGACTTTTCCTCTCTCCATTTTTTTATATTTTCATGATGTCCAGAAATTAATACTTCTGGTACTTTTTTTCCTCTAAATTCTTCTGGTCTTGTATATTGAGGATATTCTAATAGTAAATTATTCGAAAATGATTCTTCTGAAGTAGATTCATCATTTAAAACTCCTTTTACATATCTGCTAACAGAATCGATTAATACCATCGCTGGTAATTCTCCTCCTGTTAATACATAATCTCCTATAGATATTTCCTCATCCACAATTTCGTCTAGAACTCTTTGGTCAATTCCTTCATAATGTCCACAAATAATAATAAGATGTTTTTGATTTGATAATTGTTTTACTTTTTCTTGATTTAACACTTTACCTTTTGGTGACATGTAAATTACTTTCGCATCTTTATTCTTTATTGAATTGTACGCATCATATACTACATCTGGTCTTATAACCATTCCAGCTCCACCGCCATAAGGAGTATCATCAACTTTTTTGTGTTTATCTTTTGAGAAGTCTCTAATATTAATTAAATTAATTTCTATTAGTTTATTTTCTCTTGCTCTTCCTATTATGCTTTCTCCCAACGAAGAAAACATATCTGGAAACAATGTAAGCACATCAAATTTCATTTAATCCTCCTATTTTACTATATCAAACCATTTATTAAATGTACAATTATTTTTTCATTATCTATATCTATTTGCTTTATTACTTCTTTGATTCCGGGTAATAGAATTTGTTTTCCTAATTCATCTTTTATCACATACACATCATTACTTTTATTGTTATAAATGTCATCTACTTTGCCAAGAAGTTCTCCTTCTTCTGTATATACATTTAATCCTATCAAATCAGCAATAAAGTATGTATCTTTTGGTAGTTTTCTTGTATCTTTTCTATGTATTTTCAAATAGCTTCCTTTAAGTTTTTCAGCCATATTAATATCTTCTATGCCTTTGAATTTTAAAAGGACAACTGTTTGTTGATACTTTACTTGTTCAATTTGCATTTCAATTTGTTCTTTATTTTTTACAACTAAAACACTTTTTAATTCTTCAAATCTCTCCATATCGTCTGTGAATGGTTTGACTTTTACAAATCCCTTTATTCCAAATGTGTTTACAATTTGTCCTACCTCAAAATATTCCTGTTTCATTTTACCCTTCTTTTTGAATTTATTATAGAATTAAATTAACTTTAATCAATAAATTCTATAGATATTCTTTTCTTTTCTTTCGCACCTAATGATTTCATAAGAGTACGTATTGCTTTTGCTGTTCTACCTTGTTTACCTATTACTCTTCCCATATCACCATTTGCTACTTTTACTTCATATATAACATTTTCTCCATCAATTTTTTCATTAATTGAAACAGATTCTCTGTTATCTACGATATTAAGAATGATACTTTCTAAAATTTCTTTCATTTTCATTCTCCTATTGTTTAAATCTAGTTTGCTTTTTCAATTAAAGCTTTTACAGTGTCTGTTGGTTTAGCACCGTCTTTTATCCATTTTTCAACTTTTTCTTTATCAAGAACAATTGTAGATGGTTCTGTCATAGGATTGTATGTACCAATTTTTTCTATGATTTTTCCATCTCTTGGGCTTCTTGAATCAGCTACTACTATGTGATAGAAAGGTGCTTTTTTCTTTCCTTCTCTTTGTAATCTTATTTTTACCATGTAAATTCACCTCCTTGAAATATAATTTTATATTATAAATAATATACTACCTCATAAAATTTTTTAAATCATTTGGATTTATGCCTTTCATCATTTTTTTCAAGTTTTTTTCATCCTGCATCTTTTTCATCATTTTTTGAGTCATTTCAAATGATTTCATAAATTTATTAATTTCTGGAACTGAGGTTCCACTTCCTTTTGCAATTCTAATCCTTCTATTACCGTTTAGTAATTTAGGATTTCTCCTTTCTTCTTTTGTCATTGAAGAAATTATTGCTTCTATTTTAATAAACTCTTTGTCATCTACTTTTACATCTTTTAAAGCATTCATTCCAGGTATCATCTTTAAAATTGATGAGAATGATCCCATTTTTTTTATTTGCTTTAACTGTTTTAAGTAGTCATCTAAGTCTAAATCTTTTTTCTTTTTTAATTCTTTTTCTAATTTTTCTGCTTCTTCTAAATCAAATGATTCTTCTGCTTTTTCTATAATTGATAGCACGTCACCCATTCCCAATATTCTTGATGCCATTCTATCTGGGTGAAATACTTCTATATCATTTAATTTTTCTCCTGTTGCTGCAAATTTAATTGGTTTACCTGTTACTTTTTTAACTGAAAGTGCTGCACCACCACGTGTATCACCATCTAGCTTTGTTAAAACTACTCCATCAATTCCCAATTGTTCATTAAATGACTTTGCCACATTAACTGCATCTTGACCTGTCATACTATCTACTATAAGTAAAATCTCATGTGGTTTTACACTTGATTTTACATTTTTCAATTCATTCATTAATTCTTCATCTATATGTAATCTACCTGCTGTATCTAGAATAATTACATCATTTAACTTACTAATTGCAATATCTATAGCCTGCTTTGCAATTTTAACTACATCTTTTGAATTTTCATTAGCATAAACTGGTATGTTTAATTGTCCACCCACAACTTGTAGTTGTTTAATTGCTGCTGGTCTATATACATCACATGCAACAAGTAAAGGTCTTTTTCCTTGTTTTCTAAGTAAATTTGCTAACTTTCCAGCTGTTGTTGTTTTACCAGAACCTTGCAAACCAACTAACATAATTACTGTTGGAGGATTTGGTGTGAAACTAATTTTACTTTCTGTTTCTCCTAATAGTTCTACCAATTCATCTTTTACTATTTTAATTACTTGTTGTCCTGGAGTTAATGATTTTAGGACATCCTGTCCTAAAGCCTTTTCTTGTATGGTGTTTATAAATTCCTTTACTATTGCATAGTTAACGTCCGCTTCTAGCAATGCAAGTTTTACTTCTCTTAACATTTCCTTTAAATCTGATTCTGTAATTCTTGCTTTTCCTCTTAGCTTCCTTGTAACTTCTTGAAGTTTTGAAGATAATCCTTCAAATGCCATACATTTATCCTCCCCTATTCTAATTTAAACAAATCAATTCTTTTCTGATTGTTTCAAGAATTTTTTGTGCTTTTTTATCTGATGATGTTTCTTGTATTTTGTTTAATTGCTCTAATATGAGTTGTATTTGTTTTTCTTGATTTAACATCCTTTTCATAACCGAAAGCTTTTCTTCTAATTCGAAAAGTTTATTTTCCCCCTTCTTTATTACGTCTCTTACTGCTTGCCTAGTAATGTTACTATTTTCAGCAATTTCAGAAAGTGATAAATCGTTATTATAATAATCATTAATAAATTCATATTGTTTCTCAGTTAAAATTTTACCATATATTTGGCATAACATACTTATCTCAACATGTTTTTCCATATAATCACTTCCTATTTTTTAATGAAATACTAAAAAAGTATATCAGCATTATTTTGTAATGCTAATATACTTTACACCATTTTTATGAATTTGTCAAGTGTTTTGGGTTATTTTTCTCTTGTATATGTTATATATTCGTAATCATATGGATTTTTTTCGTCTTTTAAACCTTTTTCTGTTTCTACAATTTTCCATTCTCTTTCATCAATCTCTGGAAAAAATACATCTCCTTCGAATTTTTCGTGGATCAATGTTAAATATATTTTATTTGCATAAGGCAATAGCAACTTATATATTGTTGCACCTCCAATAATAAAGTTTTCTTCTGTTGAATCAATATATTGTTTCAACATAGAAATGTCTTCAAGCACTTCTACATTTTCATCTTCTATATTTAGTTCCATGTCATTACATAGAATAACGTGTTTACGGTTTGGTAGTACTCTTCCTAGTGACTCAAACGTTTTTCTACCCATTATAATTGTATGTCCTGTAGTCAATTTTTTAAATCTTTTCAAATCTTCTGGTAAATGCCAAATTAACTTGTTATCTTTACCTATAACATTATTTTCTGCTACCGCTACTATAATACTAAGCATCTTTTTCTCCTTTCTTTAGATATAAGGTATGTCCCTTTTGTGACAGTGTGTCATTAAAAAGAACGTCCCTAAACTGCCACTGGTATTTTTCCGATGTTTATGTCGTGGTTATAATCATATCCTTGAATTTCAAAGTCTTCTACTTTGAAATCGTAGAAATTCTTTGTAGGATTATTTATAATTAATTTTGGACAAACATCCATAGGTTTTGCTTCTATTAATTTTTCTATAATTGGAATATGTCTATCATATATATGACAATCACCTATATTATGTGTAAGTGTTCCTACTTCTAATCCTGCTATTTGTGCAAACATGCATAATAGTGCTGCATATTGCATTGTATTCCATCCGTTTGCTGCAAGCATGTCTTGTGAACGTTGATTTAATATTAGGTGTAACTTTCCGCCTTTAACTAGCCATTGTGTTCCATATGCACATGGTTCTAGGTTCATGTCCTTTAATTCCTCATGATTAAATAAATTTGTCATAATTCTACGACTTGATGGATCATGTGTTAATAGATATAGAACATAATCTACTTGATCCATTTCTTTAATTCCTTCTTTTGTTCTAAATTGGTATTTTTTAGAAAATTGATATCCATATGCTTTTCCAATTGTTCCGTCTTCTCCTGCCCATTGATCCCATATATGTGAATTTAGTTCAGAAATTTTATTTGACTTTTTTTGCCAGATCCATAATAATTCATCTATTGCCCTTATTACTGTTTTACTATTATTTCTAAGTGTTATCATAGGAAATTCTTTTCCTACATCATAAACATTTGTAACACCTACAAGTGAAATATAGTTTGCTTCTGATCCATCTTGCCATCTTGTTCTAACATTTGTTCCTTCTGATGAGTATCCCTCTTTTATAATTCGTTTGCATGTTTCAATAAAATGATAATCTGCTTGTGTCATTTATTGTTCCTCCTCTTAACTACATCTTTTTCTATTACGTATTATATATATATACATATAAAAAGTAAATACCAAAATATATATCCACACAATATATATTATATTTTTTTACCATAATCTTTCTAAAATTTTCCATTAAAATTTGGTACATATTCTTCCTCATGGTCTCCCAATTCTTGTATATATCCATTTTCTATATCAAGCATATATAGATAATCTTCTATTTCCTTATATTCTTTTTTTGTTAGTTTTCGGTTTAATAAATTATCTTCCCTCGCTTTATAAGTTGGAAAATACTGAGCCATAACACTTACATATGTATCCTCGGGTAAATTTTCCTTTATCCACTTTAAAACATGTTTTGTATTTTGTATATGATTTGGTAACACTAAATGTCTTATAATTATTCCTTTTTGCATTATTCCGTTATCATTAAATTCTGATTTTCCAACTTGTTTACACATTTCTTTAATTGCTTCTGATGCAATTTCAAAATAATTTTTAACCTCTGAATATTTTTGAGATAATTCTCCTGAATAGTATTTCAAATCTGGCAAGTATATATCTATATATCCATCTAATGCCTTTATAGTCTCTATATTTTCATATCCATTAGTATTATAAACAATTGGTATCCTAAGTCCATTTTTTCTAGCAATTTTTATAGCTTCTATTATTTGATATGCATACATTGTTGGAGTTACTAAATTTATATTATTCACATTCTTTTCCTGTTGTTTAATAAATATATTAGCCAAGTCTTCAATATCAATTTCTTTTCCTTTTCCTAATTGACTAATTTCATAGTTTTGACAATATATACAATTTAAATTGCAATTTGAAAAAAATATAGTTCCTGAGCCATTTTCTTCGCTCAAACATGGTTCTTCATATTGGTGAATAGATGCAAGTGCAATTTTTATTTTATTATTGCATTTACATCTTCCTATCTTACCTTCATTTCTATTCACCATACAGTTATGTGGACATATGTTACATTTATCAAGTTTTTTTATCATAGCTAATTTTATATGTGTTAGTCTTTAACTCTAACAAAATCCTTTCGTTTTAATATTATATAATCATAAAAATTATATCATAATGTTCTATTTTTTTACAATATACAATATTCTTGCTTCTCTAAAATAAATTTATTTTTTCATCACTTTGTTTTTACTTTTTCTCCTCTTTATGATATAATGTCGGAGAAGTATATAAAATGAAAGAGAGATAATATATGGCTTTTTTCGAATACACTGATCAAGTAAATATATCAAATGTTGGAAATTCTAATTTAATTACTAACACGGGGGTACTAAGCATATTAGAAAATATTGCTTGTAAACATTCTGATGTTGTAGGTTTTGGAATTAATGATGTTGCAACTACTCACTTATCATGGGTATTATTAGCATGGAAAGTAAATATCTTAAAAAGAGTACAATATGGTTCTAAATTAAAATTACGTACTTGGGCAAAAAGTTCAAACAAATTCTTTACTTATCGTGATTTTGAAGTTTTCGATGAAAATAATAATTTAGTTTGTATCGCTACCTCTAAATGGGCTTTAATAAATACTGAAGAAGCAGGTATTGCCAAAATTACAGATGATATAATTAAAAAATACAAACCAGATGAAAAAAACGTTTTTGACAAGCCCGAAATAGAAAAATTAGTTGAACCAGAAAATTATTCTAATGTATATAATTACACAGTACAAAGAAGAGATATTGATATTAACCATCATATGCATAATTTGAACTATCTTCTTCTTGCTTATGAAACTTTACCACAAGAAATATATGATTCTTCTGAATGTAATAATATTGAAATTATGTATAAAAAAGCAATTATGCTTGGTGATAGCATTAAATGTTTTTACTCTTATTTTAATAATGCTCACTACATAACTATTAAGAGCGAAGATGAAAAATGCTTACACTCAATTATAAAATTATATTAAAAAGCTAAATATAAAAATAAGAGAGTTAACAATTTTCAATAATATACTATTTATATTATGAAAATGTTAACTCTCTTATTTTCTTTGCAATTCTCTTTTATAGTTCATCTTGCAGTTTTTTTAATATTTTTACTTTATAACCTCGTTTATAGTTTTATAGCTTTTTCTGATTTCTTATAATTTTATCTTATCTTCTTTGTTTTCTTGTTTGTTGACTTTTGCATTGAATCAATCAGATTATCTTTTGTTATATTAATTAATTCTAATAAAGTTTGCGATAATATTTTTTTGTTTTCTTCATCTGTTGATGAATATGTTTTTAAACATATTCTTGCATTTTTTAACCAGTTATTGCTAAACTCATGTAAAGTTTGTACATCTGTTGAAATAAAAATCTGATACAATGCATCAATAAACTCTTGTCTTCTTTCTGGTGCCACTCCATTTAGCCATCCTTTTATAACCTTGTCAGTAATTTGACTTTGATTTGTAACTTGCTTTAAACAGACAAAATCTTTTCCCTCTACTTGCCATGAATACAAGTCATGTTGCATTACTCCTGATTGTGTACTTAATATTACCTTGTATTTTTCTTCATGATATAAAAGCCTTCCTATTATTGAAGATTGTGGCACAAATGTATGTATTTTATTTAAAGTGTTTTTATATTTATCTGTATTGGTAATTTCTTTACTCATTCCTGGACCATCATTATTATATGTTTTTATAATTCTTCTCTTAACTTTGTCAGATGCAAATACAGTCGCATATATTGCTAAGTTTCCCCCTTTTGAATGTCCTCCTACTCTAATTTTCCTCTTACTTAAATGAGCTATCTTTTCTAAATAATTAACAGCCTCATGTTGAGATGGAACGTCTTCACTAAAGCACATATTAAAGTCTTCCTTCCAGCCAACTAGTGTATTGTCTGTACCTCTATATGCTACATAAATTGTATTATCTGGAATAATTATAGTTACTGCAGAAAACTGCTTTTCTTGTTCTAACTCAACTTTATTTTCAAACTCAGTTATATATAGTCTTCCAAATCTTTTACTTTTAGCCAATGCGGGAAATAAATCAATATCTTCTTTTTGTAATATTTTCTCTGGTGGTATTTCCATTTTTAAAGTTCTTTCATAAGCTTGTTTAATTGTTATTTTCTCATGTCTTTCTAATATTCCATCTAAACAGAAATATGAAAGTCTTGATAGTATCAAATTATCTACATCATTAAATTCTGATTGTTTAAAGCTTAGATCTCCTCTCCATTTTATATAATCCATAATGTTTGCCATGTTTATAAATCTCCTTTTTATTAATAAATAAGAAGAACTTTTTTACAAGCTCTCCCTTTAAACTACACTTAGGTTATATATTATTTTGTCATGTCATCTATGCCTCTTCTATACGTATTATTATCTACTGACTTTGGCTTAGTATTTGGAACTACTTCCATACTTTTTCTAAAATCATTTTGACCTGTTCTTTTTGGTCTGCTCGACATTTTTATTGCTCTGTTATACCATTCTTGTTTTCCTGTTCTTAATGCTTCTGAAAACAATTTAGTCTCGCTTTCATCTTTTTGGGGATCATTAACATATTCCTCTATAAGGTCTTCATAGTACAATGATGTTTCAATAATTGCATTCATAGCATTTTCTCTAATAGTTGGAATAGCATTTCTTAAATCCTCTATACTTTCAATTTTATCTATTTTATATCTTGTTTTTCCGTAAATCAGTTAATAGTTTTCTATATTGTTCTACACTATCATTCTCGGTTCCGTTAAACATACCTAATTTAGATGAACTCTTATACAACCCTTTTAGCTGAGATATAATAGCTTTTTTTTGCTCTTCAGAAATTTTTTCTGTATTGCATTTGCTAACTGGAACTGTTATTGTAGTTTGCCCCTCATAACTATTTTCTGAATTTGGTATTTGAAATGCGTTATAATTTCTTAACTCGTCTAACTGTTTATAACCCAAGACACACTCGTTCTTATCTTTTTCAAGTGTTGTTGTTTTATCTGTATAAATAAATTTTTTCTCAGAATTTAATAAAATTTTCTTTCCTTCTTCTGTAAAATCCATATTAAATCTATCTTGTAGGTTTTCAAGAGATTCCCTTAAATAGCCACTTAGATTTTTATATCTAAAATCTGTCTTTTCATACATAGCTTCTATCATTTTATCTATGCTTCTTGTAATATATTTTATATTTTGAATGTTTTGACCACTATCTCCTAGTTTAACAACCCCAAGAACAGCACTGTCTTTTTGATCACCATTTCTATAATTCATACAAACTATATATTCTCCATTTTCACTTCTATAAATGCTTATTGGACCTTCATATTTGTCATCAGATGTATGAAAATGACCATACCATTCACCATAATCTCTTAATGAGTTGTTTATTGAAAATTTTATTTTAGAATCTGAAACTGGTACATCTGCACCTTCATTCTCTTCTTCGCTTATTGCTTCTATATTTTCTTGCTCAACTTGTTTTTCTTGTTTCTCTGTACTTTCCGGTAATCTTTTTACGTTCTCTTTTTTCCACCAATTGAATAATCCCATATTCTTCTCCTTTGATTTCAATCATATATTTTTATTATACCATTGTTTTATTAGTAAAGTAAACCTCTTTCACTTTTTGTAATCTTTTTGTAATCTTTTTGTAACATGTATGTAATATATATGTAATATAATTTCATTTAAATATAAAAATGAAAGCAGACTTTTTTCTACTTTCATTTTACTACTCCAACTAATCCATGAAATATTTATTAGTTATTGTTACAATTACAGTTATTCATATAAAACTTTTTCTCTGCTAATTTGTCTTGTACTCCACGAAGTGCTTCTCCAAATCTTTGGAAGTGTACAACTTCTCTTTGACGTAAAAAACGAAGTGGGTCTAAAACATCAGGATCATCTTTACATAAATCTATTAATTTTTCATATGTTGCTCTTGCTTTTTGCTCTGCTGCTAAATCTTCTTGTAAGTTTGCAATTGGATCTCCTTTACATGCTAAGCAATTAGCATCAAATGGCATACCTGCTGCTGATTGAGGATATATATCTACACCATGATCTGTATAATATGCTCCAAGTCCTGCTCTTTCCAATTCTTCTGCACTACAGCCATCTGTTAATTGACGTACTATTGTTCCTACCATTTCTAAGTGAGCTAATTCTTCTGTACCAATATCATTTAATATAGCTTTTGATTTTTGATCTGGCATTCCAAATCTTTGTGAAAGGTATCTAAGAGATGCAGCAAGCTCTCCATCTGGTCCTCCATATTGTGATATAATAAATTTTGCAAGTCTAGGATTTGGACATTTTATATTTATAGGATATTGTAATACCTTATTATAAGTCCACATTAAAATCACTCCTTTCCCAAGGCCAAGGTTCCTCTAGCCATCTCCATTTGTCACAAGGACAATTTATACTAAGTGGACCAAACGCTCTTTGATATTTAATTTTAATATTTTCTAATTGATTGCAATATTCTTTATGCAAACATAATGCTTTTCTATCATCTGGATGTGTATCTAAATATTCAGCAAGTTCTACAACAGCAAAGTTTAAACATTTTATTTGTTTCATCATATCTCTTCTTATAGCATTTCTGTTATCCATACATTCTTCTGTATTTGATGCATAATTACAGTTCATATCATCAGCAAGTGCTTCAGCTGAATTATAACCAAAGGCTGCATTTATTCCTTGTGGTGTATAATTGCAATTCATATCTTGATTATTTCCACAATTGCAATTTCTATCTTCACTACTACACTTCTCGTTTTCCATTATCCGTTACACCCCTCTCCAATTTCATTTCTCGCCCTTAAGTAAGCTATTTCTTCCATACTTTGACCTGGTCTATATGGGCTAACAAGCTCTGGAAATATTGTTCCCATCTTTAGTCCACAGCAAGGTGTAAAAGTTTTATTCATATATTGGATTGGTACATAACTTTGTGCTAGCATTGGATTTGATGGAAATAAATTAATTTCACTATCAAAACCGCATCCACAACCTTCCATGCTATTATTATTGCAACAACAATTATTACAATTAGAAGGCATATTATATTCTGGTGCTATTCCAATATTATCACAAATTGTTTCTAAACCATTTGATGTGTTTTGACAGCATCTATCATATCTACTATACATATTAATTTTTCCTCCTTATTCATATGTTATATTACATATTATGACTTTAATCCTCTATATGTGACATAAAAAATAGCCCTATTTAATTTTCCATAATTTATTTTATGGTTTATTAAATAGGGTAATTCTATATAATTTTTATATTAAATTTTTAAAATTCCTCCAATTGTCTTGTTCATTGAACGTCCATTTTGTCCTGCTAAGATAGATGCTCCTCCTGCTATCGCTATTAAATCGCCTTCTTTAACAGCTTTTACTTTTTCTATAATATTAACTCCTTCATCTATCATTTCATCAATACTTTCTTTAGTTTCTACATAAACAGGTCTAACTCCAAATATTAATGCTAGTTGTTTATATATTGTTTTGTTGTCAGTAATTGCATATATAGGACATTTTGGTAAAAATCCTGCTAATGTTTTAGCCGTTCTGCCTGTATGTGTATAAGCAAAAATTGCTTTTACATCCATATTCATAGCTGTCATACAAGTTGAATGATTTAAGTTAAATTCAAAATCACTTCCTGATAAGTCATATTCTCTATTTTTGAATCTTTTCCAATATTTAATTGATCCTTCTATAGATTTTGCAATCTTATCCATTGTTTTTACACATTCAATTGGATATTTTCCTGCTGCTGATTCTGCTGAAAGCATAATTGCACTTGTTTGATCATATATAGCATTTGCAACATCGCTTACTTCTGCTCTTGTTGGTCTTGGACTATTTACCATAGACTCTAACATTTGAGTTGCTGTAATAACTGGTTTTCCTGCTTGGCAACATTTACGTATAAATTCTTTTTGACGAATTGGAACTTCTTCCATTGGAATTTCAACACCTAAATCTCCTCTTGCTACCATTATTCCGTCAGCAACTTCTAGTATTTTATCAAAGTTATCTATTCCTTGTCTATTTTCGATTTTAGCAATAACTTTTATATGGCTTCCACCATTTTCTTCTAACACTTTTTTAATATTTACTACGTCTTCTGCTTTTCTAATAAAAGATGCAGCAATATAATCAAATCCATTGTCAACACCAAATTTAATATCTGAAATATCTTTATCTGTAAGACTTGGTAGGTTTATTGTAGAGTTTGGTATATTAATACTCTTTCTGTTAGTTAATCTTCCTCCATTAACTACTTCACAAACAACATCTTTTCCTTTAATCTCTTTTACAATAACTTCTATCAAACCATCATTTATTAAAATTCTAGTTCCTATTGGAACTTCGTTCGCTAAATTTTTATATGTAACAGATACTTTTGTATTATCTCCTGGTATATCTTCATTTAGAAGTGTAAATGTGTCTCCTGCTTCTAATATTGCTTCTCCAGTTTCAAATTTTCCAATTCTTATTTCTGGTCCTTTTGTATCAAGAAGCATTGCTACTGGATATCCTGTGTTTTCTCTAGCTTTTTTGAAAAGTTCTATTCTGTTACCTTGTTCTTCATAATCTCCATGTGAAAAATTAAATCTGGCAACATTCATTCCTGCTTTTATTAATTCTTCTAATTTTCTTTCGTCATCTACTGCTGGTCCTAATGTACAAATAATTTTTGTTTTTCTAATCATTTTTTATCATTTCCTTTCATTTTTTATAAAGCTTTAATATTATATCACATATTACAACAAATTTCTAGGTTCATTTAAATTTTTATTTGTTTCTTTTACTTCATTATATCTTTCTATAAAATATAAAGGTCTTCCTTTTGTTTCATAAAAAGCTCTTCCAAGGTATTCTCCAATAACACCTAAGAATATTAATTGTATTCCTCCTAGGAATAATATTACTACCATTGTAGAAGCATATCCTGGAACATCAACACCTGATATTAATGTTTTTATAATAATTGCTATCATATATATAAATCCCGCAATTGACACAATTACACCCATTATTGCTGACCATCTTAATGGTGATGTTGTAAATGATGTAATACCATCAATTGATAAATCTATTAATTTTTTATAATTCCATTTAGTCTTACCTGCTGCACGAGGATCTCTATCATAAAGTAATTCTTTCTTGTTATATCCAATCCAGCTAAATAAACCTTTTGTATATCTTTGAGATTCACGAATAGATTTTAATGCCTCAATACATCTTCTATCTAGTAATCTAAAATCTCCTGTATCTTTTTGAATTTCTATCTTTGTGAATGATTGTAATACTTTGTAGTACATTTTTGATGTATATTTCTTAAGCCAGCTCTCTCCTTTTCTTGACTTTCTCTTGGCATAGACATCATCATATCCTTCTTCCCAATATTTAATCATTTCTGGGATTAACTCTGGTGGATCTTGTAAATCAGCATCAATTATAACAACTGCATCACCGTTACAATAATCAAGTCCTGCTATCATCGCTGTTTCTTTTCCAAAGTTTCTAGATAAATTCAAATAGCAAACTCTTTTATCTTTTTTTCTTAATTCTTGCATTATTTCGAAAGTACTATCTTTACTACCATCATTAACAAGTAATATTTCAAAATCATATTTAGTATTCTGATTCATTATTGTTTTTAATCTTTCATAAAGCATATCTAATACTTCTTCTTCATTATAAGCTGGTACTAATATTGTTATCATCTTTTTTTGTTTTTCTTGTTCCATAATCAAAACTCCTTTTATTACTGTTTTGTACTTTTATATATTATCACACAATTTAATTATAGTAAACATTAATTCAATATTTTTACGCCATTTATCATCTTATATGTTTTGCATATATTGCAGTCTTTACAAATATAAATCCTATCTTCAAAAATCAATTTTAGGGTATTTATAAATTCATCTTCTACATCAATTACGTGAACTTCTAATTTTTCAGGCAGCAAACTAAGCAGAGTATTTAAAGCAAAATCATTTGAGGAAAAACTTATATCTGACAAATACTTTGCATTAAAGATGTTTTCAGATAATGACACAATGTTTTTATTTTCATCTATTAATATTGACTCACCATTAATGTAAATAAGATGTAATAAAGAAACTCCAGGCTTTGTGGTGTTTATATATACCTTTAATAAATTTATGAACTCATTATATTCTTTCTCTATAATGTACTGGTTAACAGAAGTGTCTACAATTTTGTCTAAAATTTTTATATATTCTTTTATTCTAAAGTTAATAATTCCTTCTAATACAATGGCTTTATTTTCATTAATGTATTTTTCTATTTCGCAATATAAAGTTTCTTTTTTCTCAACATATTCTACTTTACAATATTCTCTGCAATTTTCTAAAATGATCTTTTGTTCATATTCATCAAAATAAAAATAATTACTACTTATTATTCGGTTTATTATTTTTTCTTCATAAAGATCAATAATCATATCTGAAATTAAATTAGCCACAAAATTAATAAATCCATCTATGTTAGTTCCAACATAGTGAATACATACATTTTTGTATATTTTAAATTTTCTATCACAATAATATATATTTTCAAAATTGATTTTTTCGATTTTATTTAGCAAATAATTAATAATATTTCCATTGTTTGTTTTGATGCAATATGACCTCATTTATGAAAATCTCCTTCCATATATATACTATTATCTGCTAAACAGGTATTAGTTATACATATTTTATTCTCCTTTTTTCATAAATGTGATAGAGGACATATTTAATAATTTTTTATATTCCGTCTAATCCATTTTTTAGATTGTATACATTTTTGTACCCCAAGCTCTCTAATTCGTCTTTTGCTTTTCTACTTCGATTTCCACTTGCACAATATGTTATAATAGTACATTCTTTATCAGGCAAATAATTTAATTTTTTTTCTAAATCATATAATGGAACATTAACTGCTTTCTCTAAATGAGCTTCTCTGTACTCTTGAGGACTTCTTACATCTAATAATATGGCTTTTTCATCAGTATTAATCATTCTTTCTAATTCTTGATATGTTATTTCTCCATTTGTTAAACTTCTATATAAAAATTCTTTTATTTTTTTTAACATGATTTTTCCTCCTAAACAATAAAAAAACAATATTAATATATAATATTAATATTGTCTATTTTTGTTGAATCTTATTCTATTTATTTTTAGTTTTTTCTGTTTCAATTATTTTTAGTAATTTATTTTCATTTAAAAATCCAAGTATTGTTATTGTTGTTACATATAGCAACAAACCAATTGGTATTACGAGTCTATTAATTGGAAATCTTGTTATTGCTATTATGCTTAAGAACACAGCCTCTACTGCTCCAACAGTTAATATATAACTAACAATTGTTTTTAGTATTCCTAGTTTTCTATATCTTACAATAACATATACTAATATAACTAATACACTAATTGCAATTGGTACTATATATGGTTTTATTATGCTAGATAATTTAATTTTTGAATTATGTATTACCTTTATATCTTCTGCTTTATTCTCTGTTCCATATTTTTCATTTATTTTTGTATTTAATTGCTCTATTTGCGTTTTTAGTTCTTCATCTGATTTCTCAGGTATTGTAATAGATACCATATCTTCAAATAACTCTATTTGTTGAACAATTACTTTTTTCTCTGAAAAAACTTCTTTTACGATATCGTTTATTTCTTCTTTATTTACTTGTTTTCCTATATATATATCAATTTCTGCATTTTTACTATATATAAGATCTGCTTTTAATCCCATAGTCGCTGTAATTACTGTTCCAATGATAATGATACAGGCTAAAATTATATATACAACTTTTTTCATATCTTATACCTCTTTCATTGATTGTTTTTTTGTACTGCACATTAATAAAGTTCTTGTTAAAACTGTGTTATATATAAATATTAATAATATTCCCCAGAAAATGATCTCTCCAAAACTGTATATTGGCATCCAGTTTGCGAAACATAATGTAACACCTACTGCTAATGCAGGAATTAATACAAATAACATTGCTAATACTGTTTTATTGTATGCTTTTCCTACAGTTATTTCCTTGTTTTTCATCATTTTTAATAAATATATACTAAATATATAATTTAATATAACTGAAATCAGAATTCCAAATAAGCCTTCTGTTGTTATTATAACGTTTGTATATCTTATAATAATTAGCAAAACAGCCACATATCCTATATTTGCAATTCCTGCAAGTAAACCATTCTTTTTATATACTATTGTTAATACTATACAAGCAAGTACTAAAACTCCTCCTGCTACTATTCCAACTGTTTCTATAGTTTTTTCTGTTATATCTGATAAAACATATCTGTTTTGATCTACTGAATATTTAATTGGAAGTGGTTCATTATTTAGAAATATAGATATGTTTGATGCCTCTTTTAAATAATTACTTAAGTCACTACTGCTTGTACTTGCAGTTCCAACTGATAATGATAATACTCCGTTTGTAACTTCTTCTTCAAAGCTTGTACTGATTAGATCTGTATCATCTAATTTCATAGTGATTTTTTTGCTAATGTCTTTTCCTTCTGAATCTGTCGTTTTAAGATGGTTATTTGTTATTTCTTTTAGTTTTTCTACAGAATCCTTATTAAATTGTATATTTAAATATACAGTTGTACCACTTTGCGTTGTATTATATGCAACTTTTGCATTCTTTATATTAGAATTATCTAATAATACCGTTCCATCTTCATCAGTTATTGAAAATTTTCCGGTAGTATATAAGTATTGTATAGCCATATCTGTTGAATCGTCCTCTGGTATTTGAACAGTTAGTCTACCTGTATCTTCATTTTGTCTTATTAAATATTCTTCAATTCCTAAATCATTTAATCTTTTTTCAATAATAGTTTTTGTTTTTAAATAATTTTCTTTAGTTAATGCATCTTTGCTATTAACAGGCACTTCTTCTTTTGAACCATTTTTGTCTTCTGATTCTACTACCTTACCATCTTTATCATAATAAACAGTTTTTTTAGAATCATCTACAATAACCGTTATTGTTCTACTGCCCTTTAAATCCATTCCCAATTTATAATCTGCAAGTACATTTACCATTGATTTTTTTTCTTGCACATAAATTCCTGCAAAAGAAATTATTGATATTAACACAATTAGTAATAATATTAATACTATTTTTAGTCCTCGATCTAGTTTCACTTTTTATTTCCTCCTATAACAACTTTGTATCATTAATAATTAATTCAAACCATATTCCTAAATATTTTGCCGCATATTTACTCATCATTGTTCTGTCCATGAATATTTCAAAATAGTCTAAAACAGGTGAGATTTTTGTATCAATTGTTAGATTTAGTATTATTTTCTTATTTTCTTTATCAATATTAAATTCTGAATTTGTTACTGCATAGTTAACCTTATCATGTTTATCAAATGTAGATAAATTTTGATTTACAACTCTGCTTCTGTGCACATCTGATTTATCTGCTAATATAAGTGCAGCTGATATATCACTTACTGCTGTTCCGGTTTGTTCATCATGGTTTCCTATTGCCATCATAATTTCGGTCCTTTTTTCTATATCCATCCCCATATCTTTTAAAATTTCATACGCCAGAATTGCACCTGTATGAGCATGATCAACTCTGTTAACACAGTTACCTATATCATGCATATATCCTGCAATTTTCGCAAGTTCAATTCTTTCTTCTGGGTATCCTAAAGTTTCTAAAAGTTCTCCCGCTCTATTAGACACAATTGTAACATGTCTTAATGAATGTTCAGTATACCCTAAAGCATTAAGTTGTTTTTGTGATCCTTCTAATAAAGCCTTTATTTCTGGGTTGTTTTTCACTTCTTCTAATGTTATCATTTCATCCTCCACATAAAATCTATACTTAAAGATTTTATATTAAATGCTTAAAAATATCAACTACTTTTTCAAAAAAGTTTTCTTATTTTTTTGACAAAAAACGTGGATTTATATTTTTTATAAATTAACTCCAATTATTCCTCCTACTATACCTGCAGCAGTTCCTATTACTATCATAATAATTGCATTTGTATCTATTCCAAATCCTGTAAACACAATGCTAGATAATAAATATATAAAAATCATATATATTAATCCAACTAAAGCACCATTTATCATACCCTGTTTTTTTATTTTTAAACTGCTAATAGAACTTCCTATTAAAATACTAATTCCTGAAATTGTAATTACAACAGGCACTATAGAAGCCTCTGGAATATTTGTATAAGTTAATAAATTAGCATATATAAATAGCAATAGCAATGAAATTATTATAGCAAATATGCTTCCTTTTATTATCCTAGATATATTTTTATTAAACTCTCCTTTTGAATTTGACACTGTTAATTTGCTATTTTCCGTTTTATTTTCCATTATTATTCTCCCCTTTAATATTTTTATTTATATATTTTTATTCTCTTATTATTAAAATAGAACAAAAAAAGCACTTCCAGATGTTTGGTTTTGCATCTAACATCTGGTGTGCTTTTTATTTTAGCTAAAATATTTTTAGTTATTAGTAGTTGTATTAATTGTGTTCATTGTTCCTGTAGCTGTATTGTTTGCTGAATTTGCAGCTGTATTTGTTACTGTATTAGTTGTTTTATTTAATACTTCATCTACAATGCTAATTTCTTGCTGACTTTTCTTTTTTATTCCTTGTTGTGTAAAATATCTTTCTATATCTATTGCATCATTCAATCCCTGTACCATATAATAGCTTTCTTTTCCTTCTGCTGTTATTGAATATACCGAGTCTAGTACACATGGAATTAATACTTTTCCTGTTGCATCTATTATTCCATATTTTTTATCTTTATATACTATAATTGCTTCATAATCATGTAGTGTTAATACACTACTGTTACTTGTTGTTACATTTTGAGTACTACTTGTACATCCTAACTGTTCATATTCGATAGGTAAAATTTGTTTTCCTGTTTTGTCATATAATCCCCACTTTTTATCTCTTTGTACAGGAATACACTTCTCAAATAGCACATATTGCTTTTTTATATTTTGACTTGAAAATTCTGAAAACTGTGTAGTGTCAATTCCTATTTGATCATATTCCAAGTGAATAATTATATTACCATTTTCACTTATTACTCCATATTTGTTGTTTCGTTTAACTAAATACAAACTTTGCTGTTTATCTATTTGTTTAATTTCATCATAGTCTGGTTGAATTTTTGTTGTTCCATTAGATGCTAATATTCCCATCTTTCCATCATCTGTTTTTACGATAAAGTCTTGACTATTTTCCACAAATTTGATACTTGCATATTTTTCACCTATTATTTCTTTTCCGTCCAGACTTTTTACACCATATTTTTCATTAATGTTTTTTGTTAACATCATATTATATAAAACTGCCTTTTCATTATTAAAATCAGATCCATCACCTGCTAATGCAGAATCGGTAATTCTGGTTCCATAATATGATACTAAATATGGTAGTGTATATATTGTATATTTATTATTTTTAGCATTATACGCTATTGTACAGTTAGTTGCCAATTTTATTCCATCTATATCCATATATAACTTATCATTTATCATTTTAACTGGCTTATTTATTGTAAAATATTCTCCATCTTCTCCTGATATTAAAGTTTTATATATTTTATTAGAATTCATTGTAAATGATACTTCTTCATAATTATTAACTATATAACCTTTGTTTGTGCTTTCTGATTTATGATCTCCATTATATGATAAATAATCTACAAGTGCTGAAAAATCTTTAATATCTACATATATTGTATCATCTTCTTTTACAAATATATCCTCTGAAAACTTGCTAATTGATTTATCATCAATCACTATTTTAAGCATACTTGTTTTTATGTTGTTAATCATGTATATTAAGGCAATACTTAATATTATAAGCAATACAATACATGCTATTATTATTTTCATGATAATTTTACTTTTTTTATTGTTTTTGTTGTTAACTTCTTCATCATCTATTAAATTCATAACTGTACTCCCCTATTCTTTTGTTTATTTTATATAACCATATTTTTTATAAAAGTCATTTCTGAATTCTGATAGGTTATCATTCTCTATTTCTATTCTAACTCTTTCCATTAATTTCGTCAAGAACCTTAAATTATGAATTGATAGTAATCTTATACCCAATATCTCGTTTGCTTTTACCAGATGCCTAATATATGCTCTAGTATAATTTTTGCAAGTATAGCAATCACATTCTGGATCCAAAGGTCCAAAATCTCTTTCATAAGTAGCATTTCTTACAACAACTTTTCCATTCCACGTCATTGCAGTTCCATTTCTTGCAATTCTTGTTGGAAGTACACAGTCGCACATATCTATTCCTGCTAAAGCAGCTTCAATTAAATAATCTGGAGTTCCAACCCCCATTAAATATCTTGGTTTATTTTCTGGCATTAAAGGTGTTGTATAGTTTAATATCTTCAAGAATTCTTCTTTAGGTTCTCCCACACTAATTCCACCTATTGCATATCCAGGAAGATCTAGTTTAATCAAATCTTCCGCACTTTGTTTTCTTAAATCCTCATAAAATCCACCCTGAATGATTCCAAATAATCCTTGTTTTTCTACGTCCTTATGAGCTTCTTTACATCTTATGGCCCATCTAGTTGTTCTTTCCATAGAATCTTTTGTATATTCATATGTAGAAGGATAAGGGCAACATTCATCGAATGCCATAATTATATCTGCACCTAATGCTTCTTCAATTTCCATTACTTTTTCCGGTGTAAATAAATGTCTACTACCATCTAAATGTGATTTAAACTCGACACCTTCTTCTGTAATAGTTCTTAGATCTCCTAAACTAAATACTTGGAATCCTCCACTATCTGTAAGAATTGGTCTATCCCATCTCATAAAATTATGAAGTCCTCCAGCTTCTTTTACAAGTTCATGCCCTGGTCTTAAATACAAATGATACGTGTTAGACAATATAATTTGAGCTCCAACTTCTTCTTTTAGTTCCTCCGGAGTCATTGATTTTACAGTTGCCTGTGTTCCAACTGGCATAAATACCGGTGTTTGTATGTCACCATGAGGCGTATGAATAACACCTCTTCTTGCTCCTGTCTTCTTATCTTTATGTAGTAGTTCATATGTTATTGCTTGTTCCATACTTTTCTCCTTCATTGCCAAAGGGGACGGGGTATTTTGGCAATTAAACTTATTTTTCTTTGATAATTGCCAAAATACCCCGTCCCCTTTGGCAATGGCAATGATTATTCTATGAACATAGCATCTCCGAAGCTAAAAAATCTATATTTTTCTTTTACCGCTTCATTATATGCTTTCATTATGAATTCTCTATTAGAGAAAGCTGATACCAACATAATTAGTGTTGATTCTGGTAAATGAAAATTTGTAATTAACGCATCTATACATTTAAATTTATATCCTGGATAGATAAATATATTAGTATCTCCTTCTATTTCTTTTACTTGTCCATTTTCATCTGCAACACTTTCTAAAACTCTACATGATGTTGTTCCTACAGCAATAACTCTATTTCCGTTGCTTTTTGCTTTATTTATTTTATCTGCATCCTCTTTTTTTATATAGTAATGCTCTGTATGCATATCATGATCTTCAATATTTTCTTCTTTAACTGGTCTAAAAGTTCCTATACCAACATGTAACGTAACATTTGCAATTTCTATACCTTTTTCTTGAATTTGTTCTAGTAATTCATCTGTGAAATGCAAACCAGCTGTTGGTGCTGCTGCTGATCCCTCATATTTAGCGTATACGGTTTGATACCTGTCCTTATCTTTTAAAGTTTCATGTATATATGGTGGTAATGGCATCAAACCTATTTGATCTAATATTTCGTTAAATATACCATTATATTTAAATCTAACTTTTCTACTTCCTCCAGCCATTTTCTCTAATATTTCCGCTTTTAAGATTCCATCTCCAAATGTTACTCTTGCACCCTCTTGTAGTCTTCTTCCTGGTCTTACCATTACTTCCCAAATATCACCTTCAATTCTATTAAGAAGTAAAAATTCGACGTTTGCTCCCGTTTCTTCTTTTATTCCATATAGTCTTGCTGGTATAACCTTTGTATTATTTCTTACCAAACAATCGCCAGGTTGTAGGTAATCTATTATATCTTTAAAAACTTTATGTTCTATAGTTTGTGTATCTTTATGTAAGACCATTAATCTTGATGCTGATCTATCCTTTATTGGAACTTGTGCTATTAATTTTTCTGGTAATTCATAATTAAAATCTGATACTTTCATTTTGTATTTTATTCCTCCATTTATTTTTTATCTTTGAAATAGTTGTTTTACTCTCTTTATTAAGCAATTCATTTCTTCAATAAAATTTTTAGGTTCTTTTAGTTCGTTTAACTCATATGAATATTTAAAATTACTTTCATGAATTGGTTTCTCCAAATGAATCTCTTGTGATAATCCAACTTTCTCTCCCTTACTATTTTTGATAGAATTTTGAATATATACAGTATACCATTTTTTTAGTCCTATTATATCTTCCCTTTTGTAATTATATTTTTCATAATCATGTAGGTTAGCGACATTATTATTTCCATATTCTTTTTCATTTCTTTCTAGTGTGTGTAAAAATTCATGTATAAATACTTCTTCTGGAAATGTATTAACTCTTTCATCATATTTATATATATAACTGTTAGAATTATTTGGTAATCTTATATTAGAGAAACCAACTTCATAATAATCCATTCCTCCTAAGCCAATCCAGTCATGCACTAGTGCATTTTTATCTTCATTTAATTTACCTAATCTAGTCGCTATGTAAATATAGTCATATTCTTTTTTATCTAAATATTCTTGTATTAAATCTTTTACATCTTTCGGATCTATATAATATTCATTTTCTTCATCATATGAAATAGATGTTAGTGGATTTGTGATTTTTATAACATCAAAGTCCATTTGTATATTATTGTTACTCATTTTGCTTATTGTATTTGGAATTCTATTTATTGTAGATTCAATATCAGACATATCTGTATCTGACATTTTTAATTTTACATGTGTAGTTTTACCATTTAAATTTACATTCACATCTATGTTTTGTATCATAAAACATACTACATTCCATTTTTTATCTGTGTCTAATGTTCCCTCTTCCATTTTAAAATCTGAAAACCATGCTGTCCCTTTAGATCTTTCTTGATATCCACCTAATCTAAATCCTATATCAACATTTGTCCTATTTTTTGAATTGAACATGAAAGTTAGCTCAGTCCAGTCTGATGTTCCTGTTACGCTTTTTGAACACTCTGTTGTTCCTTTAATTGATATTTGAGCTCCACTAATGTAAGATTTTTCTTCGTTTTCAACATCTTGTGTTTTTACTTTGCATGTTATTTTATATGGTGTATTAGCTTTAACCGATACATTTTGGCAAAACATCGCATCATTATATTCTTTATTTTCTATTTTATAGCTTTTCATATCAGAATATTTTATATTTGCGTCTCGAGAAAAGGAGGTCTTCCCCTCTTCTCTGACGTTTTTTGTAAAATTATTATAATTGTATTTTGAATATATTACCGCCCCTATTATAATTACAATTAACAATATAATAATAGAAATTATATTTTTTACATTAATACGAGCTCTTTCTTCCATATATCCTCCATTTTATTCTTTAATTGCTTCACTGCATCTATGACAGATTGTAGGGTTTTCTTTATCTTCTCCTACTGTTAATGAATACATCCAGCATCTCTCACATTTTTCTCCTGCTGCTTGTTCTACTTTTATTTTAAATTCACTATCGATTTCTATTATTTCTAAATCTGAGATAATAAATACAGTTCTTAATAATTCAATATTATCATTTAAGAATTTATATTCGTCTCCTTTAGTGTACATAGTTACTTTTGCATTTAATGAATGTCCAATTATTTTTTCTGCTCTTGCATTTTCCAATTCTTTTGCAACAACATCTTTTAATTTTAATATTCTATCCCATTTTTCTGATAACTCTTTATTGTCATATTCCTCATTAGGCTTTGGAAAATCTGTTAACGCTACACTATCTAGTTGTTCATTTTTTGTATGTCTCATTGATTTCCATATTTCTTCTGCTGTAAAAGGTATCATTGGTGTTAGTATTTTTACAAGACTATCTAAAATAATATACATAGTAGTTTGAGCTGCTCTTCTTGCTAATGAATTTGTCTTTGAAGTATATAATCTGTCTTTTATGATATCTAGGTAAAAATTACTCATATCTAATACGCAGAATTGATTAATATCATGATAACAATTGCTAAAATTATAATTATCATAATTATATGTGCAGTCTTTTACTAATTTATTTAGTCTTGTTAGCGCCCATTTATCAATTTCTTGTAGGTCTTCATAATTTACAGGTTCTTCAGGATTATAGTCAGATGTATTACCTAATATATATCTTGCTGTATTTCTTATTTTTCTATATACTTCTGCTATTTGTTTTAATATATCATCTGATAGGCTTACCTCTCCGGTATAATCTGCTGATAATGCCCATAATCTTAAAATATCAGCTCCAAATTTGTTAGCAACATCTTCTGGTGAAACACCATTTCCTAAACTTTTAGACATTTTTCTACCTTGACCATCTGTTACAAATCCATGTGTCAATACTTGTTTATATGGTGCTATTCCTTTTGTTGCAACACTTGTTAATAATGATGATTGGAACCATCCTCTATATTGATCATTTCCTTCTAAATATAAGTCAGCTGGATATGGAAGTCCACGCTCTACTAAAACGCTTTGATGTGTTGAACCTGAATCAAACCAAACATCCATGATATCAGTTTCTTTTTTAAAGTGTGTACATCCGCACTTTTGGCATTTTGCATTTTCTGGCATTAAGTCTTTTACATCTCTACCAAACCACTCATTTGAACCTTTTTCTCTAAAGATATCTTGTATTTTCTTTATTGACTCATCTGTAACATATGGCTCATTACATTCTTCACAATAGAAAATTGGAAGTGGTACTCCCCATGTACGTTGTCTAGAAATACACCAATCATTTCTATCTCTGATCATACTTGAAATTCTTTCTTCTCCCCAAGCTGGAATCCATTTTACACCCTTAATAGCATTTAGGGCTGCATCTCTGAATCCATCAACTGAAGCAAACCACTGATCTGTAGCTCTAAATATAATTGGTTTTTTACATCTCCAACAGTGTGGATATGAGTGTGATATCTCTTGAGCTTTTAGTAAATATCCATTTTCATCAAGCCATTTTGTAATTTCTTTATTAGCTTTAGCATAAAACATTCCTGCAAATTGTCCTGCACCTTCTGTTTGGTGTCCCTTTCCATCTACAGTAACAACTATGTCTAAGCCATTCTTTAGTCCTGCCAAATAGTCTTCCTTACCATAACCCGGTGCTGTATGAACTGCTCCTGTACCTTCTGTTAATTCTACATTTACAGTGTCTTCGCTACCCATAATAATTCTTGAATCCCTATCTAAGAATGGATGTTTACAAAGTACACCTTCTAAATCTGAACCTTTTAGTTTATTTATTTCTTTATATTCACTTATTCCGGCAAGTCCCATTACTTTTTCTACTAGAGCCTGAGCCATAATTAATTTTTCTTTTCCAGTATCAACAATACTATAATCAAAATCAGCTCCAAGTGTAATCCCCATATTTCCAGGTAGTGTCCAAGGTGTTGTTGTCCAAATTACAATGTATGTATCTTTTGCATCAAATTTACCTTTACTATCTCTTATAGGAAATTTGACATAAATTGATGTTGATGTTACATCTTTGTACTCTATTTCTGCTTCAGCTAATGCTGTTTCGCAGTCTGTACACCAATATACTGGTTTTAGGCCTTTATATATATAACCTTTTTTATACATATCTCCAAATACACCAATTTGTCTAGCTTCCATTTTAGGATCAAATGTTATATATGGATTATCCCATTCTCCTAAAACGCCAAGTCTTTTAAATCCTTTAATTTGATCATTTTTGTAATTGTCTGTAAATTCTTTACATGTATCTCTAAATTGAGTTACAGGTATTTTGCTTCTATCTAATCCTAGTTTTTCAATAGCTTTTTTCTCTGTTGGCATACCATGTGTATCAAATCCAGGAACATATGGACTATAGAACCCTTGCATATTTTTATATCTAACAATTGTATCTTTTAATATTTTATTTAAAGCATGTCCTGCATGAATTTCGCCATTTGCATATGGAGGCCCATCATGTAATACAAATGTTGGATGTCCTTCATTTTTCTTTAATATTTTTTCATACAACCCATTTTCAAAAATATCCTTTTGAATTTGTGGCTCTCTTTCTGGTAAACTTGCTCTCATTGGAAAATCAGTATTTGGCAAGTTCAATGTTTTCCCATAATCTTTCATTTTTATTCCTCCTTCTTTGGCAGTTAGGGGACGTTCCTTTTCGTGCCAATTTGTCATGTTAGGGACACTCTCTTTTATAACAATATCTCTACACAAAATTAAAATATATAAATAAAAAGCTATTTCATCCATATAGGACGAAATAGCTTAATTTCCGCGGTACCACCTAATTTAAAAATCCATTTATACAACAATACCTATAAAATGTATAAAGATTTTCACTCAACTCTTTTAACGCAAGAATACGATTTAATTTAATTTGTTTTTAACTAAAACATTTCAATCAAATAACTAAAAGGTGATAACAATTATATTTTTGATCTGCCAAACTCTCACCTACTTTGGCTCTCTGTAAGATATAATATATTTGTGTTGTCCTTTATTATGGTTTTTATTATTTTTAATGTTATTATAATAACACATTTTTTTATTAATTGCAATACTGTTTTTATAAGGTTTTTCTGTTTCTCCGATAACTAATAAACTCATATGTAGTTAACTATTTTATATAAAGTACTACTCTAAAACCTGTGCTAATATCTGTTGTTTCAACTCCAATACTTCCATTACGGTATACTCCTGAGACATTACCACTATCATTAAAACTTCCACCGCGTCTGACTGCATATATAGTAGCTGTATCTGATGTGTTTTTGTGTTTACCTTTTTCAGTTGTCCACTCCCACATATTTCCTGCTAAATCATATATGTTTTTTGTACTATAGTCTGTAGATGCTCCTGTTTCAACTTCAATTTTATTTCTACCTGTTCTATTTGGCTGAGCTATGTCACCTTTGCCATATGTTGACGCCTTTGTCCATCCGTTGTTATATGTATGTATTGCATATCTTGTATTTCTTATAGTCTTAGTACCATTATAATAATTTCCATATAATGAACTATCTCTTAAATATTCGCTTTTATTACTTTTTCCTTCGCTTATGTAGTTGCATACGGTATCCCATGCATAACTATCAACTAAACTACTGGTCACACTCTCGCTGTCTTTATACATATTTTCCGATACAATTTCTGCATCTTTTTGACTTATGCAACTCCAAGATACTCCTTTTTTACTTACCGGAATTACACTTGTTGTATTCTTCTTCGTTGCATCATCATATTGCATGTCATTGTTTGTTGGATAAAAGTCTGCTGAGGTTGGTATTCCCGCTTCATATCTTGCTATATAAAATCCACCATATGTTGCCACACTTTGAGAATTTCTGTCATTATCTTCCCAATCATCATATATTACCGTTTTATTAGCTTCTTCATGATAATAGTAATGTTCTTTATCATCTGCTCCATTATAAGACTTATCTTGTTCGTACTTTATTGTTTTTCCATCTACCGGTACCCATACAAATTGGTTTCCTGATTTATCTTCTATTACTATACCTTCGTCAACTTTTTTAGCTAAATCAGCTCTTACTTTAAAATCAGCTGGCACAACAACTTGCTTTCCAAATTCATCTTCTGCAACTACTGTGTTTGTTTGTCTTGCTGTCAACACTGTAACTAGAGGTTTTCCATTGGGTCCTGTTGATGGATTTGATGTAATTGTTGTAGATGTCATTGTATTTTCATATTTTCCTTCTATTTCATTGGTTTGAGCTTCTCTATTACTAATTTTATCTTCTTGTATTTTTTCAATCTTTTTTGTCTGTTCTGCAAGTCCATTTTCACCTATTATTCCGTTTATACTAATTGTTGCAAGAATAATTAAAACAGTTATTGTAACTGCCAACGCCACTAGCGTTATTCCTTTTCTATCTTGTAGGTTCATTCTTTTAACACCTTTCTTTTGTTATATATAATTATTTTATCTTATTTATTTTTTATTTTCAATACTTTTATACCACATATTTTATTATTGTGATATAATTATAAAAATGTATTTTGGAGGATTATATGTCAAGTTTTATATTAAAAATAATCGCTGTAATTTCTATGTTCTGTGATCATTTTGGTGATTCATTTATAAAGCATTTTAGTTTTCTAAACTTATTAGGTAGAATGTCCTTCCCTATATTTGCATTTCAAATATCAGAAGGATATATTCACACCAAAAATCTTAAAAAATACTTTGTTAGACTCTTGATTTTTGCACTTGCATCTCAATTGCCTTTCTATTTATTTTTGCAAAAGTTTTTACCATCATCAACCTCTTGCTTAAATATTTTCTTTACATTATTGTTGGGACTAACTTGTATAAAAATATATGACATTTTTAATAATTTAAAAAATAATTTTTTAGAATCTAAAGTTTTAAATATAAGTCTAAAGAATATAGTTGGTTTTATTATTGTGCTTATTATTGCATATATCGGAGAATTATTACATGTAGATTATGGTGCTTGGGGAATTATTGTTGTTTTTTCATTTTACCTATTTAAAAACAATAAACTTGCAATGGTTATATTTTACATTTTTTTGTGTGTAATTCGTTATGGTGTTTATATAATTTTAACAGGATTTAATATTACTTATATATATATATGTATTTTTTGCATACTTCCTATCTTATTTATTTCTTTATACAATGGCAAACAAGGTTATAAAATAAAATATTTTTTGTATTTCTTTTATCCAGTTCATTTTCTAATGTTGTACTTTTTATTTTAACACATATGAAAAGCAAGATTTATTAATCTTGCTTTTTGTTTATATAATTATTTATTTTTTCTTTTATTTTTTAAATCCTCTTTTACTTCTTCTGTTCTTTTCTTTATTTCTTCCTTCTTTTTCTTTAAGGTTGCTTGTAAATTTGGATATGCATTTATTAATCTTCTATTTAATATAGATTTGTTTCTTAAAATTTCCTTAACTTTAGCTGTAATTTCCTCTGTATTATCCATTGTCTTGCCTTCTTTATTTAGGCTTGTTGATGTCGTTCTAACATTAGATACTATTTTTAAAGAAATTGCCCCATCTATAGTAAATATTATAAATAGTACAATAGCTATTATATTTAAAACATTTTGAGGTACTTTTTCTAATATGCTCAAAATAAATGGATTTGTAATGTACATAATAGTTAATCCAAGAATACCAAATGGTATTAATGTTTCTAAGCAAACTCTTCCATTTATATTATATTTTCTTCTGCTGTAATCCCACCATCTTGCATGAAAAAGTTTTTCCATAACATAGCTAGTTGCATATTCCAATATTCCACATGTTATTATTGACATAAATAACAGTACAATCCAGTCATCTATATATCTCTTAAGTAATATTGTAATTGCAAGTGCTCCCCATCCATATATTGGGCAATATGGTCCTATCATAAAACCTCTATTAATAATTTTTTTAGCTTCAATTGATTTGCATGTTACTTCCATAATCCATCCCATGATTGAATAAATCATAAATAGTAGAAAGTATGTTGAGATTTGATATATCATAATTATTTTTTATTCCAATCCTCTTTATTTATTTGACGTTGTCTTGCTATTGCTAGTGCATCTGATGGTACATCATCTGTTATAGTAGAACCCGCAGCAACAAAAGTATTGTCTCCTAGTGTCACTGGTGCAACTAAATTAGTATTTGATCCTATAAATGAATGATTTCCAATTATTGTTTTACTTTTATGGAATCCATCATAGTTACATGTAATTGTTCCACAACCAATGTTACACTTTTCACCAATTTCACAATCTCCCATATATGATAAGTGTGGTACTTTTGTTCCTTCTCCGATTATTGCCTTTTTTATTTCTACAAAACTTCCTATTTTAACTTTGTTTGAAAGTTCACATCCTTCACGTATATATGAATTAGGCCCAATCTCACAATCCTCTCCAATAGTTACCCCTGATTTTATTGTTGTGTTTGGATGAATTACAGTATCCATTCCAATGTTTACATCGTCATATATATATGTAGTATTTATATCTTCTATAGTTACTCCCTTTTTCATATGCTCTGTATTAATACGCATTTGTAAAACTTTTGTTAATAATTCTAATTGAACTCTATCATTTACGCCTAAGATTTCTGTATTGTCTTCTACAATTACTGCTCCTGTTTTTAAACCTTTTGAGTTCATTATTTTAATTACATCTGTTAGGTAATATTCTCCTTGCGCATTATTTGGCTTAATTTCTTTTAATGCTTCTAATAGAGACTCAATATCAAAGCAATAAATTCCTGCATTTATTTCTTTAATTTCTTTTTGTTCGTCTGTTGTATCTTTTTCTTCTACTATAGCTTGAATATTTCCGCCTTCGTCTCTTACTATACGACCATACCCTGTTGGATTATCGTAAATAGCTGTTAATAGTGTAGCACATTCTTTATTTTCTATACTTTTATTTAGTAGTTTATTTAATGTTTCTGGTCTTAGTATTGGAACGTCTCCATTTAATACCAATACTTTTCCTTTTTTTCCTTCTAAGTATTTAGCAGCTTGCATAACAGCATGACCTGTTCCTAGCATTTCTTCTTGTACAGCATATTTTACAGTATCTCCTAATACTCCCATTACTTGTTCCTTCATATAACCAACTACTGCAACTATATTGTGAACTCCCGCTTTTTGTGCATTTTCTACAGCTCTTTTAACTATTTCTTTTCCATATATTTTTTGAACTAGCTTTGAATTTTTTGACTTCATTCTCGTTCCTTTTCCTGCTGCCATTACTATTGCCATCATATCATTTTCCATTTTTATACTTCCTTTCAACTAATTAAATTTCTTAATATTTATCTTGTAGCTATACTATTAATATTCTGTATAAAATCAAATTGTTATAATTTTATCATATAGAAAAAAAAATAGCAATTATTTTATAAAATTAGTCATAAGGATTGAATATATCTAATATACATTAAATAAAGTTTAGTACAAACATTTTTTAAGGGGGTTAATTAGTTAATATGGATGAAAATTTAAAATTATATCAAGATATAGCTAATCGTACGCAAGGAGACATTTACGTTGGTGTAGTTGGTCCTGTTCGTACACGGAAAATCAACTTTCATAAAAAAATTTATGGATTTACTTGTTATTCCAAATATTGACAATGAATATAAAAGGGAAAGAGCTAAGGATGAGTTGCCTCAAAGTGCTGCTGGAAGAACAATTATGACAACAGAGCCAAAATTTATACCTAATGAAGCAGTTGAAATCACCGTTGGTGCTAATTTAAAATTAAAAACACGTTTAGTCGATTGTGTTGGATATCTAGTAAATAATGCAATTGGATATTTAGAAGATGATATGCCAAGAATGGTAAAAACACCTTGGTTTGAGGATGAAATTCCTTTTGAACAAGCAGCAGAAATTGGAACGAAAAAGGTTATTCAAGAACATTCTACTATTGGAATACTTGTTACAACAGATGGTAGTATTACTGATATTCCAAGAGAAGATTACATAGATGCCGAAGAAAGAGTTGTAAAAGAATTAAAGGAACTAAATAAACCTTTTGTAATTGTTTTAAATTCTGATGATCCTTTTTCTGATTATACAAAGTCTCTTGCACAAAAACTTGAAGACAAATATTGTACTCCTGTTATTCCAACTAACTGTTCAAGCTTAGATATGGAAGACATTAATGATATTTTTAGCAAGATACTCTATGAATTCCCAATAGAAAGAGTAAATCTTAACTTTCCAAAATGGGTAGATGGTTTGTCTGACTCTCATTGGCTAAAAGAAGAATTATTTAAGGAAATACAAGATGCATTCAAAGACGTTAAGATTTTAAAACAAGTTGACGGTAGTGTTGCTAAATTACAACATACACAAATAATAACTAAAACTACAGTTGATGAAATTAAACTTGGTGATGGTAGTGTTAATATTTCTATTAATTTAATGGATGACTTATTCTATAAAGTACTTTCAGAAATTTCTGGTGTTAACATTACGAACGAAGGTGACTTATTTTCTACTATAACTACATTTGCAGATACAAAACGTGAATATGATAAAATTTCTTGTGCTTTAGAACAAGTAAAAACAACCGGATATGGAATTGTTACTCCTTCTATCGATGAATTAATTTTGGAAGAACCAGAAATAGTAAAACAAGGCTCTCGTTTCGGTGTAAAATTAAAAGCTAAGGCTCCATCTATTCATCTAATAAGAGCAGAAATTGAGACTGAAGTATCTCCTCTTGTTGGTAGTGAAAAACAATCTGAAGAACTTGTTAATTATTTACTTTCTGAATTTGAAAACAATCCAGAAAAAATTTGGGAATCTAATATATTTGGAAAAAGTCTACACGAACTTGTTAACGAAGGATTACAAAACAAACTATCAAGAATGCCAGAAGATGCTCAGGCTAAACTTCAAGAAACTCTTGAAAGAATTGTAAATGAAGGTAGCGGCGGATTAATTTGTATAATATTATAATTAATTAGGATCATGGTATAAAACCATGATCTTTTACTTCATAAGTAAAACACAGTAAGGAAAATCCTTACTGTGTTTATACATTTTTATTTTATTATTAAAACTATTTTAATTTATTTCCACATTTTGAACAGAATTTAGCATCTCCGTCTACTTTTTCTCCACATTCTGTGCAGAATTTTGCTTTACTTGCTTCTTGTTGTTGCTCTTGCACTTGTTCTTCTTGTTTTGCTTCTGGTGCTGGTTGTTCTTGAACTGGTTGTGCAGGTTGAGTAGGTTGTTGATTATTTTGATTTTGCCATGGTCCTTGTGCTACTCCTCCCATCATTCCTCCTGTTGCCATATTCATCATTCCAATTCCCATAAATCCTTGTGCTGCTCCATTGCTATTATTTGCTGCACCTTTAACAGCATCAGCATATGCACCAACAAGTCTTCCTTGTTGCATATATGAATTTGAACTTAATTCATAATCATCTATTTTCTTTTCTGACTCTTCATCTAACGTTACTGGTTCAACTGCGAATCCTACTAAAGTAATTCCTCTCTCTCTTATTTTTTCGTCAAATACTCTTTCATCCATTATTTCTTTTATTTCATCTGTTTGACTTGATAATTCTAGAACTGGCACTTTATGTTCAGAGTTTCCTAACTCATTTAGCACATTTTGGAATGATGCAATAACCTCTGTTCTAATTTGTTCAATTACAAGGTCTTTTTTATATATATCAGCTGTTCCAGCCATAGTATTCATAAACAATGCTGGGTTTGATATTCTAAATGTATACTTTCCAAAACATCTAACATTTACTCTTAAAGGAGTAACTGTTCCTGTCATTTGGTTTGGTATTGGATGTGACCAATCTTGATAAGGGATTGGTACAGGTGTACCAAATCTGTTATCTACTATTTCTTTTGTGTTAAAGAAAAATACTGCTTGTTGTTTTGCTGTTGCTCCATTGTATGTAAATCTTTGCCACATTTCTTTAAATACTGCTCCAAATTGTCCTGCAAAGAAAGATGGTGTTGAAGAACTATCAAAAGTATATGTTCCTTCTTCAGCTGTTGCATCTATAACTCTACCATTATCATATATAATAGCGCATTGTCCTGGTGCTACTATAATGGTGCTTCCATTTGAAATAACTCCATTTGGTGTTGTCTTTTTAACCATTAATACATCATTTGGCATATTTTCACATCTTATTGCTTCTTTCCATTGATCTTGCATAGTGCTTCCTATTGCACCAACTGCTGCTTTAATTAATCCCATAATAAAACCTCCATATTTTATTTATAATCTTCTTTATATGATGACATTTTCCATAATTTTAAATTTATTGGTTCAAAATGTGATGAGCAATATGTACATTCTCCACCATTTAATCCACTTAATGGTGCACCACAATTTGGACAATTAACAACAATTATGTCTTTATTCTTTAATTCAACTTTTTGTTCATCATATATATATACAAATTGACTTGTATATCTTGTTTGTCTTTTAATATTATCCCATAACTCGTCTTTTTTGTCACTATTTTTGTAATAATATTCTAAAGTCGTTGATATTTCGACTGTTGCCATTCCTAGTTTTTTTGTATAACTTTTTATTGCATTTTCGTGAAATAGAATATCATCATATTTTATTTCTACATTTCTTTCTTTTAAATCTATAATTTTCTCTTTTAATTTGGGTAACAATAATATTAGATCATCATCTTTTTCAATTCCAGCTAAAGACTTATTTTCAATAGCAGAAAATATCTTTCTTAAATTACTTTCTACTATTGAATATAATAAATCTTTATTAAAGTCTGGAAAATCTCTTAAAATTTCAGGTTCAAGTAACTTAGTAATTCCACTAACATTTTTTTGTCTATATGCATCTTCTTTAGCTATTTGTTTTGCATTTTTAGCAGCTCCAATTAAAGTTTTCATTTCATTAATTCCTACCATTTTGCCGACACTTTTTAATATTACTAGTACAATTACTATTATTACTAAAGCTATTCCTAATATTGCACCTAAAAATCCTAATAAAAATTCCATATTACATTCCACGCGTTCCTTCAAGTCCTGAAAGTACCCAATCATGTTCGCCAGTTGTTATAATGCTTCCACAATACTCACATTTTCCTGAACTTGTAATCTTAGTTGGTGCACCACAGTTTGGACAGTTTGTTGTATTTGTGTCTGCTGTACCTTCTTTTGTCTTCACTCCAGCTTTTCTCATAAATGTTAATGTATAAACCATATAAATATCTTCATTTGGATTTCCTTGAACAACCTTCTTAGTATCTTCTTCTATTGTATAATCTCTCATAGCTGCTTTTAATGTCATAACTATAATTTCTTTATCTCCATCACGTCTGTAGCTATTTAAGTGTGTATGTCTTACACATATTTTTTCCATCATGTTTATTTGTTTATGATCTATTAAATATTGTAGTTGTCCTCTATGTTGTTCAAATAACTCACTGCTTTCAAGTGGTCTGATATCTTCCCACTTTCTATCCATCCATGCATTTTGTAGTTTTATGAATACCTCTCTACTCCATGCCATAAAGTTTTCTGCTGAGAACATTGGATCGACAGCCCTTACTTGTGCTTCTACATTGTTTGTATTGTCAGGACTCTGGTGTGTTGTGTATACTACATTATTATTAGTATTTGGTTTTTTAATATTGCTTATTATAAGCATGATTGCTACTATAACAATAAAACCAATTACTCCAGCAAAACCTCCTCCTGATGAATCGCTACTTGATGATGAACTGTATGATGATCCTGAAGAACTATGTGACGATGAGCTATGTGATGATGAACTATGTGATGATGAACTCCCTCCACTATAACTTGAATGATATCCAACATCTGCTGTAGTTGGTCTTTCTAAAATCACACAGACAGTTATAACTAAGGCAAGTAATAGTAATATTTTAGTTAAATTTTTAATAATTTTTTTCATTTTTATTCCCCTTCGTTTTATTTTTTGTAAATGTTATTATTTTTCACCTCCTACGTACATTTAAAAAATTTGCTTCATATTATTCATATTAACATTGTTGTAATAAAAAAATCAAGTAATTTACAAAAATTTCGACAAATATTTTTTGATATTTTGTCAATTTATACATTAATTAATTTTTATAATCCCACAATACATAATTTAAAATATTTTGGAAAAAATATATCAAAATACACATAAAAAGGAAACATAGTTAAATTATGAATATAAAACAAATAATTAAAGATATTTTATTTTTAAATCCTCCTGACAAGTATGATTTTTCTTTACCTGATGATAGTCTGGACTTTGGAACAAGCAATACAACAGATGATAATATATCATCTGTAAATTCTATTCAAGATGTTAAAAATATATATCCTAGTATTGATGTAAATTTAGAATATGTGAAGGTAAAGTATAATGCAATGATTAGTAATGATGTTATTATACGAGAATTTGATTTGACTGCACGAAATCGCCAATATAAAGCTTTTTTACTTTTTATTGATGGAATGGTTGATACTGACCTCATAAACAATTATGTATTAAAACCTCTAATGATGAAAAATACTTCAAATTCATTTGATGGTAATCAAACTCACATTTTATCTGAGGCCGTTACTAATAATATCACTGTTCGAAAAGTAAAAAAATTTGATATTGTAAGTTATATATCTAACTGTTTACTCCCTCAAAATAGCTTAAAAAAAGAAAGTGAATTTAACAACATTTTTGCAGGTGTAAATTCAGGAAATTGTGCTTTATTTATTGATACATTAGATATTGCATTTAATATTGATGTAAAAGGTTTTAAACAACGTAGTATAGATTCACCAAATAATGAAATTGTAATCAAAGGTCCTCAAGAAGCTTTCGTTGAAAACATGAGAACAAATACTTCTTTATTGCGAAGAGGAGTTAATACCGAGAACCTTGTTATAGAGAATATCCCTGTTGGGAAAATAAGCAAAACAAATTGCTCTGTTTGTTATATTGCCAATATTGCTAATAGCGATCTAGTTGCTGAAGTTAAATATAGAATTAATAATTTGGGAATTGATTCTTTGCTTTCATCTGGACAATTAGAACAACTAATAGAAGAAACCAATAAATATAGTATTCCACAAATATTATCTACTGAACGTCCAGATAAAGCATGTAAATATTTGTTTGAAGGTAGAGTTATAGTTTTAGTAAATGGTAACCCATATTGTCTTGTTATGCCTGCCACTCTTATAGACTTTGTTTCTTCTCCCGAAGATACTAATTTAAAATTTCAATTTGCAAACTTTCTTAAATTTTTAAGACTAATTGCAATGTTTATAACATTACTTCTTCCTGCTTTTTATATTGCAATAACTAATTTTCATCAAGAACTAATTCCAACAGAATTGCTTTTTTCCATTTTAGCTTCAAGAGAAAATGTGCCTTTTCCAATTATATTTGAAATACTTGTTATGGAGATTTCTTTTGAGTTAATTAGGGAAGCTGGTTTGAGGGTTCCATCACCTATTGGTCCAACTATTGGAATTGTAGGTGCATTAGTATTAGGTCAAGCTGCAGTTAGTGCAAATATTGTTAGTCCCATACTTATTATAATAGTTGCTATTACTGGTATATCCTCTTTTGCAATTCCAGATTTTTCTTTTGGATTTCATTTACGAATAATGAGATTTGTATTTCTAATACTATCTTTCTTTTCAGGATTTCTTGGTATTGGAATTTGTATATTCGTATATACAACTGTTTTGTGTAGCTTAAAGTCTTTTGGAGTTCCATACATGGTACCATTTGCTTCCAAAATAAAGGTTGATGGTAATGGTTATTTTATCTCTCCAATTTGGAAACGTGAAAAGCGCCCAAATTATTTAAATACAAAGAAAGTTAATTCACAAAATCACATTAGTATGGAGTGGAGATACAGAAAGGAGTAATTATGTCATCTACAGATAAGATCGGTAACATAGAAGCAATATTTTTAATTCTTACTATTATGATTAATCATATAATATTAAACCTTCCTAAAAGTCTTATTTCTTTTTCAGGATCTGCTACCATTTTAAACATTCTTTTTATGATAATTATTATTTTACTACTCACTTATTTAGTTTGTAGTTTGTTAAAACACTTCCCTGGATTGGATATACTTGACATTTCAGACTTTTTAGGTGGTAAAAAGCTTAAATATACTATTGGAGCATTATTTATGATTTACTTCTTATTTACTGGTGGAATATTTCTTAGGAGCTTTTGTGAAAGTGTAAAGATAATCTATTTTCAAGGAACTCCTGTTATATATTTAATTGTATTGCTTATTATTGGAATTATTCTATGTAATAGATTAGGAACAAAAGCTATTATTAAGGCCAACTTCATATTTATGCCAATTATTTTATTTAGTATTTTTTTTATATTCTTTGCAAATATAGAAAATCTTAATATTCAACAGATTTTTCCAATTCTAGGTAATGGAATTAGTCCTACTTTCTTCAGTGGTATAAGTAATCTGTTTTCCTTTAGTGGATTTGCATTGTTGTACTTTCTTCCACCTAACTTAAAAGATTTAAAGCAATTTCACAAAGTTGCATTCACATCAATGGTTCTTTCTGGAATTTGGTTATTATTTAGTATTGCTACATTACTCTTTTTATTTCCTTCTGTTGCTATAACGGAAGAAATTGTACCATTATACCTTGCTGCACGATTTATTGAATTTGGAAGATTTTTTCAGCGTTTAGATACTATTTTTTTGTTAATTTGGATTATTTCGATGGTATCATATTTAAGTATTATAGTTGCATTTATATCAAATATATTTAAAAAGCTAACAAATTTTAAATATCAATACATTACAATATATGCTTTTTCAGCTCTACTTTTTATAACTAGTTTAATTCCTAAAAATTCAGCTGAAATTCATTTTTTAGAAACAACTGTATATAAATACATTGTTCTGTTCTTTGTATTTGGTATTAGTCTGTTAGTATTAATATTCGCCACTATAAAATATCGCAAACAGTGCAAACTGAAAGGAGATGTTTTAATTGACTAAAAAATATATTAAATATATCATTATCCTTGTATTAATGTTAGTAATATTTATTCCTTTTAATGGTTCATATAGAGTACAAAGTATTGATGATCTAGCGTATTTAGTTGCAATTGGAATTGATGTTGGAGAAACAAATGAACTGAAGGTAACCTTTGAATTTACAATGCCAAATTCAAGTGGTGAAAGTACTTCTTCTGAAATTGCACCTACTATTGTAAATTCTATTGAAGCCAGTTCATTAGATTCTGCTATTAATCTTATGAATACTTATATGAGTAAAGAAATAAACCTTTCACATTGCAAGGCAATTGTACTTTCCGAAACATTTGCTTCTACAGGTGTATCTAAATTATTATACAGTATAATTAATAAGGTACAGATTAGGCCAGATTCTTATATAATTATTAGCAAATGTAATGCTGAAGACTTTATCCAAAATATACATCCTTCTTTAGAAAATCTTGTTGCTAAATATTATGAAATTGTTCCAATTTCTAGCAAGTATACGGGTTATACAGTTAATGCTAAAATTGGTGATTTTTTTAATCAACTTTCTTCTCAAACCTCAGAACCAGTTGCAATGCTTCGGAGATATAGGCGACTCTTCATCTGAACTTATCGGAGCTTCCGTCTTTAAGTCAGATCGCCTTATAGGTGAATTATCAGCAAAAGAAACTTTGTGCTATAATCTGATTCAAAATGATGTAGATAGTTTTAACATTTCTATTCCAAATCCAGAAAATGAAAAGGAGTCAATAGATTTGTACTTATATACTAAATCTAACCCAAAGATAAATGTAAAATTAATAAATGGCTCTCCTTATATTAGTGTAAAACTAAAATTAGAGGCCAAGATATTATCTCTAGATGAAAATTCAAATTATATAACAGAGCTTAGACTAAATGATATATCTAATTCTGCTAATCAGTATATAACAAATCTTATTTCTGATTATTTATATAAAACTTCAAAAGAATATGAGTCTGATATTAATCAATTTGGAAAGTATACTCTTAAACTTTTTAGCACTACGAATGATTTTGAAAATTATAATTGGTTAGAAAATTATAAAAATTCGTTTTTTGACGTAAATATTGACACCAACGTTCAATCTGCTCTTTTATTAAGTGGAAAATAAGCTTATATGTATTTTTTTAAAAACAAGTGATTATCTTTTAAAAAAATAATCACTTGTTTTTATTTTAATCTTCTTTGTTATCTTCTTGTCCTTCTTCTATAGTTTCTTCTATTACTTCTTCTTGCACTTTTTTAAAATCAATTTGCCTTGTTTGTTTATCAGCTCTTGTTACTTGTACTTTTATTTTGTCGCCTATTTTATATATTGTTTTTGTTTGTTCCCCTAATAACGTTTTTCTGTCTTCATCATAGATAAAATATTCGTCTCCTAAATCATCAAATCGTATAAGTCCTTCTACTGTATTTTCTAATTCAACAAACAGTCCAAATGATGTAATACTAGACACTATTCCATTATATTCGTTTCCAATTTTATCTTGCATATATTCAGCCATTTTAATATCAACACTATCACGCTCTACCTTTTGTGCTATTTTTTCTCTATCTGATGATTGTTTTGCATATTTTTCTGCCTGTCCTTTATACTTTTCTATATCTTCTTCTGATATATTATATCCTTCTTCAAGATATTTTGAAATGATTCTATGAATAAATAAATCTGGATATCTTCTTATCGGAGAAGTAAAATGGCAATAATATTTACTTGCAATTCCAAAATGTCCTAAATTTTCTGCATCATATCTAGCCACTTTTAAAGTTCTAAGTACTAGGTTAGATACTATTCTCTCTTCTGGAGTTCCTTTTACTTTTTCCAACACCTCTTCAAAAGCAGTTGAATGTACACTTTCCTTATTACATTTAACTTTATATCCAAAATTAAATAAAAATTTATTAAGTTCACTCACTTTTTCTAGATCTGGTTCTTCATGAACTCTGTATATAAATGGAGCTTCAAGCCAGAAGAACTTTTCAGCAACAGTTTCATTTGCTGTTAACATGAATTGTTCTATAATTTCATTTGCAAAAACTAATTCATATTTTGTAATATCTACTGCATAACCATTTTTATCTAATATCACTTTTGTTTCTGGTATATCTAGGTTTAGGCTACCTGCTTTTTCTCTTCTAGCCTTCAATATGTGTGCTAATTCTTCCATCATTTTAAAATGTTCTTGATATTCTTTATATTTTCTTAGCGTCTCTGCCATCTCATCGTCTACTATATCTTTTTCATCTTTATCAAAATTATCTAAAACAGTTTGTACAGCTTTATAGCTCATTCTTTTAGTAACTCTTATAACGCTTTTCTTTATATCTGAAGAAATAACTTGTCCATTTTTATCGATTTCCATTATTACAGAAAGTGCTAATCGATCTTCTCCCTCATTTAAGCTACAAATACCATTAGATAATTCAACTGGTAACATTGGTATTACTCTATCTAGCATATATACGCTTGTACCTCTAATGATAGCTTCCCTATCTAGGAAACTATTTTCTTTAACATAATTACTAACATCAGCAATATGTACTCCCAACATGTATGTTCCACTATTCGTTTTCCTAACATTTACTGCATCATCTAAATCTTTTGCATCCTCCCCATCTATTGTAAAAATTTCCTCATTTCTTAGGTCTAGTCTTCCATTTATTTTAGTTTTATCTACTTTTTGATTTATGCTTTTTGCTTCATTTAAAACAGCTTCCGGAAATTCATATGGCAAATCGTATTCTCTTATTAATGACATCATATCAATTCCGGCTTGATTTACACTTCCTAGAACTTCTATGATTTTTCCTTCTGCTTTTCTTCCCTCTTTAGGTAATTTTGTAATTTGTACAACAACTTTTTGATTGTTTTTTGCTTTTCCAAAATCCTTTTTAGAAATAAATATATCTGTACCAATTACTTTTTTATCATCAGGAATTACAAAACCAAAATTTCTACTATTCTTAAAAACTCCTACTAAAGTATCATTTTCTATTTTAAGGCCTTCTTTTTGATATTTAATTAGATTAATAGCTTCTCCTTTTTCTTTTTTATTATTTTTTAAACTTTTTTTCTCTTTTCTGTTTTTCATTGCTTTTGAATAATATCTTTCTTTCATTTTTCTCCTTTTAATACTCTTATTATCTACAAAAATGAGGCATATATTATATTAACTATATGCCTCACAATATCTTTATTAATAATTACATTACAAATAATATTGAAATAACTACTGCCAATATAACAAATATTACTCCACATATTATTGTATATCTTTTTAATTTTCCTTCCTTTGTTCTTCCTTTATTTTGCTCATAAAAATTATTGCTTGAAGAACCTGTGATCGTTCCAGATGCACCGTTTGCATCTTTAGTTTGTACTGTAGCTAATATAATTAAAGCAATACAAACAATAGCATATATTACTAATAATATGTTTCTTATAATTTCTACCATAATAAAATCCCTCTTTCTCACGTCTTTAATAACGTTATTTATTTTATCATATGTTATTCTAAAATGCAATTGTTTTTTTAAATTATTGATAAGTGCCAAAGGGGACGGGGGATTTTGGCAACTAAACACAAAAATAGAAAAGTTGCCAAAATACCCCGTCCCCTTTGGCACTTGACAACTATTGTATAATAATAAGAGGAGAAAGGAGTATCTATGCAGAAGATAGTTGTTGATAAGAAATATAATGGAAAACAATTAAGCCAGTTGTTGTTAGATAATTTTTCAGGTCTTACCCTTAATACTTTTTATAAAGCATTAAGAAAAAAAGATATTCGTATTAATAATGTTCGTACAAATCAAAATGACGTTGTTCATCTAGGTGATGAAATTCAGATTTTCGTTATTGATGAACTTTTATACAAGTCTTTTGTTCCTGATATTATTTATGAAGATGATAATATATTAATAGTTAATAAACCATCAGATATTGAAGTGGTCGGGGATCATTCGTTAACTAATTATTTGAAGGATTATGTAAAATCTTCATTTAAAATAGATAATGATAATATTTATATTGAACCTTGTCATAGATTGGATAGAAATACAACTGGTTTAGTCTTATATTCAAAGAACGAGACTTCTACTTCTATATTATTAGAAAAGTTTAAAGATCATGAAATTGAAAAACATTATCTTGCAACTGTATATGGTATTCCTAAATTAGAACATCAGACCTTGACTTCCTACTTATTTAAGGATAATAAAAAATCCTTAGTATATATTTCTGATGAGCCTAAAAAAGGATATGTAAAAATAATAACATCTTATTCAATAAAGAAAAAAAATATAAAAGAGAATTTCAGTGTACTAGATATCACTTTGCATACCGGTAAAACACATCAGATTCGTGCTCATCTTGCTCATATTGGATATCCTATTATTGGAGATGGAAAATATGGTAACAATCAAATCAATAAAAAGTTTGGTTATAAAACTCAACAATTATGTAGTTACTCTTTAAAGTTTAATTTTACAACTGATGCTGGGATTTTAAATTATTTAAATGAAAAAGAATTTGTATTGAAATAGTTTTATATAAGTATATCTATATAGATTAATTAATAAAAAAAAGTACAGCATATTATTTATTATGCTGTACTTTTTTTATTTTATTAACTCTTGAAATTCTTCTGCAGAAATCACTTCTTTTTCTAACAAAGCTTCTGCTACTTTATTTAATTTATCCATATTATTGATGATTAGGCTTTGTGCTCTAGTATATGCTGTGTCAAGTAACACTTTTACTTCAGCACCAATAGCATCTCCGAATCGCTCTCCTAACATTTGCAATTCATATGGATCTCTCTCTGTATTTATAGAAATAGGCCCTAAATTCTCGCTCATGCCATATTTTACTATCATATTTTTTGCAATTTCTGTTGCAACTTCTATATCGTTACTTGCTCCTGTTGATATATCGTTTAACGCAATTTTTTCAGCTGCTCTTCCACCTAAAAGAGCTACTAATTTTTCTTCCATTTCTGTTTTCGAAATATAATATTTATCTTCATTTGTCTTATACATTGTATATCCACCGGCTACACCTCTAGGTATAATTGAAACTTCTTTAATTTCTTTTTGTGTTTCAAGCATACTACTAACTATTGCATGTCCTGCTTCATGAAATGCTGTTAGCCTCTTATCTTTTTCTGGAACAACTCTACTTTGCTTTTCTAATCCAACCGTTACCTTCTTAACAGCATCTTCAATATCTTTGTTTGTAATTGCCTTATGCTCGTTTATAGTTGCTATAATTGCAGCTTCATTTAATATGTTTGCTAGGTCAGCTCCTGTGAACCCTGCCGTATCTTCTGCAATGCTCTTTAAGTTCACATCTTCTGCAAATTTCTTTTCTTTTGCATGTATTTTTAATATTGCTTCTCTTCCTCTTAGATCAGGAATAGCAATGTTAATTCTTCTATCAAATCTTCCTGGTCTTAATAATGCTTTATCTAGCATTTCAGGTCTGTTTGTAGCAGCAAGAACAATTATTGTCTCTTCTGTATCGAATCCGTCCATTTCAACCAATAATTGGTTTAATGTTTGATTGTTTTCCGTTTCAGCTCCACTACCACTACTTCTTCTTGCTCCTATAGCATCAATCTCATCAATAAAAATTATACAAGGTGATATTTTTTTCGCCTTTTCAAATAACTTTCTAACTCTAGATGCTCCTAATCCGGCAAACATTTCAATAAATTCTGATCCACTCATTGAAATGAATGGTACCTTTGCTTGTCCAGCAATTGCTTTTGCTATAAGTGTTTTACCTGTTCCTGGTTGTCCACAAAGAAGAACTCCTCTGGGAATCCTCGCACCCATTTCATAAAACCTTTTCGGATTTTTTAAGAAATCTACTATTTCCATCATTTCATATTTTTCTTCATCTAAGCCTGCTACATCATCAAAGGTAATTTTAGATTTTGTTGTTTCACTATCATAAACTTTTCCTTTATCACCTAAGCCTTGCATTTTAAACATTAATATAATTAAAATAGCTAGCATCAAAGTAGGCAAAACACTAAACATATTACTAGACAATCTTAAAAATATATTTGGTTGTTTTTGAATTAATTCTATATTATTGCCATTTTCTACTTTTTCCTGAATTAATTCTATGAATGCTTGTGTATTTGGAACAATTGCCTTTTTTTCTTTCTCAACATCTTTTATTTTCACTTTTATCGATGTACTTCCTACAGTCATTTCAACTTTTTCAACAGTACCATCAGAAATTTCTTTAATTAAATCTGTATACGCTAGTTCTTTATCATTTGATTTATCCTTTGATATAAACAAATAAGTCATAGCAGTTGCAAATATAATTGTCAAAATAATTATTGTTATAATTAAATATCTCTTTTGTTTGTCTTTCTTATTATTTTTATTATTTTCCTTTTCTGCCATCTGTTTCTCCTCTCATATTAGACATTGTTTCCTTCAGGTTCTTCTCCTAAGTTTCCATTCTCATCTTCTTTTTCTTTCTTCTTACGATTTTTCTCTTCTTCACGTTTTTGTTTATCTTTTTCTTCTTTTTCTTTTCGTTCCTCTTCCTGTTTTTCAAGTTCTTGTCTTACTTTAACCTGTTCTTCTATAATTTTATTTAATTCTATTTGTTTTTTTATAACATCAGATCTAATTAATAATATTGCAGCTGTAATGTATATAGTTGCAAGAGTTGTATACATTATTTCAAAATACTGAATTGTAAATCCACAAAAACTGTTTACAGCAAAATAGATTATATTCAATATGATTGATAATGTAAGAGCATATGCTGCAATATTATAAATGGCAGTATATTTAAGTCTTATTTTTGTGATCAATGATACTATATATCCAAAGATAGATAAAACTATAATGTCAACTAATGTGCTTGATAATTGTATAATAAACATATATATAAAAGTTATAATAAAAAATGTAACTATAAGTGGTTTTATTGTATTAATAGATAATAGGTTTAATATCTCTTGTTTATCAAGTTTATTTATATTATATTTTTCTGCTATATTCTTATATTCACTTGAATAAGGGCTAGTCATTATATCACTTTTTATTAATATTTTATCTTTTAATATTAATACCTTGTTTCCACCAGAGGTTAACTCTTTAATACTTTCATTTACCTTTGTTTCATTGTCAGCTTGTGTATTTATAATAATTGTAATTTCTGATGTTTCATCTTCTATTTTAGTAATTTCTTCCCCATTCTTTGGAACCACGGTTAACAAATTTTCTCCAAATGTAATTGTTTCTATATCATTAGATACATAATTTTTTACGTTATTAACTATTCCTAAAAACTTGTATGTGTAAACTCCTGCAATTACAATTGCAAATATTAATATTAAAATAGCAATATATAATATTGTTTTTGAAATCTTCTCTGCTGCTAAATTTTGATATTTATCGAAATCAAAAATACTAAACTTTATTTTTTTCCAAAATGTTAGTTTTTCTTCTTTCACTTTCGTGTCCCCCTATAGTATCTTTTCTAGTGTCATACCTTCCTTTGTGTCTTTTACAATATAACCTTTTTCTTTAATTTCATCTCTTATTTTGTCAGATAACTCCCAGTCTTTTTCATCTCTTGCCTTTTTTCTTTTTTCTAACAATATATTAATTTCTTCTGGTATTTCTATTTTAAACTGCTCTTCTAGATATTTTTTTGAACCAGCTAAATCCAATCCTAACACTTTATCAAATTGCAATAATAATTCTGCAAATTGTTTTGATTTTTTTTCGTTTCTAACAATTTCCCATATAATTCCCATTGCCGCTGGCATATTTAAATCATCATTTATTGTTTCCAAAAATCTTGTCTTATATTCTTCTATTATGGATTGGTCTACTATGTTTTCTCCTTCTGTATGCTTTATATATCCCTCTCTTAATCTACTTAATGCCTTTTGTGCTGATAAAGCTCCTTCAAATGTAAAGTTTAATTTTGTTCTATAATGTGCTGTAAAGCAGAATAACTTATATGCTAATGGCTCAATTCCCTTTTCTTGTAGTTGGCTAATTGTATAGACGTTACCTAGACTTTTAGACATTTTTCCACCATCTACTTGCAAAAACTCTACATGCATCCAAAATTTTGCTGGTATCTTTCCACAAGCTCCTTTGCTTTGTGCTATTTCGTTTTCATGATGTGTTGGAATATGATCTACTCCACCTGTATGAATATCAAATTGCTCACCTAAGTATTTTCTTCCCATTGCAGAACATTCTATATGCCATCCTGGATATGATAATCCCCATGGGCTATCCCATTTCATAATATGATTTTGAGGTGCTTTTATCCAAATTGCAAAATCATAAGGATTTCTTTTTTCTGGATCCACATCAACTCTTGCACCTGCTATTTGTTCATCTAGGTTTCTATTTGATAATACTGGATATTTATCTAATTTAGAAATATCAAAGTAAATACCCTTGCTTGTTTCATATGCATACCCATTAGCAATTATCTCTTTTACAAATTCAAGCATCTCTGGTATATGATCCGTCGCTTTAGCAATAATCTCAGGTTTTTCTATATTTAATTTTTTCATATCTCTCAAAAATGCTTCTGTATAAAATTTTGCAATTTCATATGGATCTTTATTCTCTTTTTTAGCTGCCTTTTCCATCTTGTCTTCGCCTTCGTCTCCATCTGACTCTAAATGTCCTACATCAGTAATGTTCATAACATGTTTTAATGTAAATCCATTGTATTCTAACATTCTTCTTAATGTATCCATGAATATGTATGTTCTAAAATTTCCAATATGTGCATAGCTATATACAGTTGGTCCGCATGAGTATATTCTAACTTCATTCCCTTGTAAGGGAATGAAGTTTTCTTTTGCTCTTGTTAAAGTATTGTATAGTTTTATCTCCATAAAAACCTCTCATTCTAATAAACTAATAAAACTTTTTAGTTGTATTTTAAATTGAATTAGTAGCACTTGTTTCATTTTTATTAGTATTTGTTGTTGTATTTGTTGTAGTATTCGTCTCGGTATTAGTTGTAGTATTTTTACTTGGATCAGTTGTATTATTTGTATTTTCATTTTCTGAACCAGATAAATCATTAATTGTCAACACTATCGTACTACCTTTTTTAACCGAAGTTCCAGAAGCTAAACTTTGTTTTAAAACTACTCCGTCTGCTTTTGATGTATCTTTTTGAAACTCAACTTGTATTGTATATCCAATTAACGCATCTTTTGCTTGTGTTTCTGTCATTCCTATAACATTAGGCACAGTTGAATTCATTGTTTGTTCTGTATGAAGCGTACATGTTTCAGTTGCCTCATTATATTTCTTTCCTGCATTTGTTTTCCAAGTTGCATTTCTTTCTTTTTCTGGTTTTATAGCATATACTTTTTCTTCTACATTAGGACAAAATTCTGTTGCAAGTTTTTTGCTATCTTTACAAATTTTAACTGCTTCATGCCCTTCACATGTAGTTGGTACTGTTCCACTAGCAAACAATTCTGTATATGTACTAGTACATTTAGCTGTTGCAACTTTACCTGTTACTTTACATATCTTTGCTGAAGTGATTCCACTTGGCTTTTTAAAATCTTCACTTTTTAATTTTTTATGTATTTGTTTCATTACAGAAGACCAAATAACTATAGATGGATTTGAGTTACCTCCTATATCAAAAGGTACAGTTTCTGGTTCATCATATCCAAACCATGTAGCTGCTGCATAATATGGTGTCATACCACATAACCATCTATCTTTATACTCTGTTGTTGTACCAGTCTTTGCTGCTGTTTCCATTCCAGATATTGCACATGATGTTGCAGTTGAATGACCCATAAAACCATATACAGGTGATTTTAATATATTAGTTAATATATATGCATTTTGTTCAGATAATACTCTTCTTTTTTCTTGTTTTGCTTCTAGTATAACTTTTCCAGAAGAGTTCTCTAATTTTGTATAAAATACTGGTTCTATATATTCTCCGCCATTTGCTATTGCTGCATATGCTGCTGCCATTTGTAATGGAGATGCACCATTTGGAGTACCACCTAATGTTAATGTTAGCATCTCATCTGACTTATCATATTTTGATAATCCAAATTCATTTAAGTATTTTATAGATTCATCTAATCCTACATTTGCTAATATTTTCATATTAACAATATTTGAAGAACGTTCAACAGCTGCTCTTACAGGAATTATTCCTGGATACCCTGTAGAGTTATAGTATGGTTGCCCACCAAAAGATGTTGGAGAGTCGTCATACATTGTTGCTGCTGTTATTACTTTTTCTTCTAATGCAGGTCCTATTGCAGCAAGTGGCTTTATTGAAGAACCTGGTTGTAAGTAACTTTGTGTTGCTCTATTTTGGTCTAATGGTGAACTATCTTTTCCTAATCCTCCAACAGTTCCAACTACATATCCTGTTTTATGATCTATAACTACCATAGCTGATTGTGTATGTTGATTTTGTTGTTTTCCAACTTTAGTTGTTGCTTTTCTAATATATTTACTTTTTAAATATTCTTTCTCCATAACGTCTTGTATTGATGTATCTTGAGTTGTATATATTTTGTATCCACTATTTTTTATTAAATCTCTTGCTGTAGTGTAATTAATTTCTTTTTCTTCTGCTAATTGAGTAGCGATTTGATCTATTGCCGCTGCAGTATGGAATGATATATTTGAATTATCAGTTATGGTTCCTCTTTTGAATTTTAACCCATCTTCAACTTCTTGTATTGCCTTATCATATTCTTCCTCTGTAATTTCTGTTAATCCTTTTAATTCCTCTACATTTGTGTTTCTCAATTTTTTCATCTGATTTAGAACTGTTTTAGTTCTATTTTTTATAGCTTCACTATTATCGTCACCATTAAAAGGGTTATATGCATTTGGAGCATGGTTAATTCCTGCGATAAATGCAGCTTCTGCTAAGTCTAATTTTTTTGCAGATTTACTAAAATAATATTGTGATGCACTTTCAACTCCATACACTGTTCCACCCATAAATATTTTATTTAAATATAATTCAAGAATTTGACTCTTTGAAAGCATTTGTTCTATTTGGTATGCACGTGACCATTCTCTTATTTTTCTTTCTACTCCTGCAGTTCCCTCACTTGCATCATCATCCATCATGTTTTTAACTAACTGCTGTGTAATTGTACTTCCACCAAAAGAAGACTTTCCACCATTAAATACATATGTAACAACAGCTCCTGCTGTTCTTTTTATATCTATACCATAATGGCTATAATATCTTTCATCTTCAATCGCAACAAAAGCATTAGGTAAATATGGCCCCATTTCTGACATAGTAATAATCTTTCTATTTTCATCCCCAGTTAGCTCAGCAATTTGCTTCCCATCTTTATCATAAACAACTGTATTTTGAAGAGATATTTCTAAATCTTCTTTAGTTATTTTCCATTTATCACTAAAGAAAATTCCAGCAAAAACTCCTGCTCCAATTAAACATAATAAAAAGCATATAATTAAAAATATAATAATAAACCTCTTTAATTTAAGATGTTTCTTCTTTCCATTTTTATCTTTTCTATTTTCGTTTTTCTTTTTTGAAACTTTATCTGTTTTTAATTTATATTTTTGGGTTTTATCGCTATTTTTATTTTTTCCCATTATTAAAAAATCCTCCTTAGCTAAAAAATCACATGTTTATTATATAATAGATTCAATAAAAATAAAAGCTTTTTTTGTAAATTTTAACAAACGATCATAAATAAAAAAATATATTTTATTTAAAATATATTTCTTATATTTAGAGCATTTTTATCTTCTATATGTTCCAAAATAAAAATACACTTTTCAATTTCTGCAGCAGCATTACTGTATAGTTTTGTGTCTGCCTGTCCTTTCAATAAAAACAGTTGAGTTTCCACTTTTTCTAGTTCGTCATGTTCTATATAAAAAGCCAATTTTTCTTGCATCTGGTTCCATGTTTCTTTAGTCTCTACCACCTTTTCTTTTATATCTTCCATATCTTTCTGATCTTTATCTTCTTTTTTCATTTTATTTTCTAATTCTATCAAATCATCATTTATTATAGAAACACACTTTTCAGTATAATTTTGAGTAACAAAATTTCCTATTGCCACAATAATAATCACTAATATACATATAATTGTTTCCTTTTTCATTAACTCTCCTTCTTTTGACAAAATATTCGGCCTTTTCCATCTAATGTAACTATTAGGGCCTGTTCAGGTTTAAACCCAAACTTTTCTATCTGTTTTTTTAGCCATTCATAATTTTTTTCAATTATTTTCAAGTTATCATACATTATTTTACCGTCTACGACTAAATCATATGGTATTCCTTCATATTCCGGCATTATATCAAAATCTTCTGGTGTAGTTATTCTTTTATTTGGTTTTTGTATTACAGTAACTTGTCCATTTGTTTCTAAAATTGCATACTCAACATCTCCAATATTTACAACATTGTTTCCTCTTAGTCTTTCTTGCAATTCATTAATTGTAAATCTTTCTTTTTTTAGAACTTTTTCATCTATTTTTCCTCTATAAATTAATATAGATGGTTTTCCGCAGATAATTTCTCTTGCTTTAATACTTTTTATGTTTATTACAGATATAATCAAATGCATTACTAATAATCCCAATATTGGTATTATTCCGTTGGTAATTGGTATTCCAGAATCAGCCATTGGTATTGACGCCAAATCTGCTATCATAATTGATATTGCAAGTTCGAATGGTTGCAACTGTCCAATTTCTCTTTTTCCCATCAATCTCATTACAATTAATACAATTATGTATAAAAAAATTGCTCTTATAAATGTGATTATCATTTTTCTCTCCTCAAAATTTTATTTTATATTATTCTTATCAAAAAATTTTTTTATTATTCATAATTAAACATAATAATTGAATAATTATTTTCTTTTTGTAAATAATATTAACAGTATCAAAAATTATTGAAGTGATTTTTGAAAATTAAAACCATATTCTTTCTATTAAGGAGGTTTCATTATGGAAAATGGTCAAGCAAATAGTCAATCGAGAGGGAACACTTCTACTGTATGGCAAATCATTGGTAGACTTATAACAGCTGCAGTTGTTCTTGCAATAACGGCATTTTTCACACCAGGATTTCAAATTAGTAATATTTGGTCTCTAGCTGCTGCCGCAATTGTTCTTACTATAATAGATTATCTTATAACTAAGTTTACAGGTCTACATGCAAGTTCTTTTGGTAAAGGATTTGTAGGTTTTGTTCTTTCAGCAATAGTTTTATATGTTACTCAGTACTTTGTTGCTGGATATACAGTGTCTTGGATGGCTGCAATAGTTGGTGCTATTGTTTACGGTGTTGTAGATTACTTTTTACCTGGTGAACAACAATAGTAAAAAAAATGAGGAAAAGTCATATTAAAACGACTTACCTCATTTTTATTATTCTTCTTCATTAAATTGTGAATTATATAATCTTGCATATGCTCCATTTTTTTCTAGCAGTTCTTCATGTGTACCTTGTTCAACAATATTTCCATGTTCCATTACTAAAATAAGATCTGCATTTTTTATTGTAGATAATCTATGAGCAATTATAAAACTGGTTCTTTCTTTCATCAAGTGGTCCATTGCAGCTTGTATCTGTATCTCAGTTCTAGTATCTATTGAACTTGTTGCTTCATCTAAAATTAATATTTTTGGATTTGCTAAAATAACTCTAGCTATTGTTAATAATTGTTTCTGCCCTTGAGATACATTGTTTGATTCTTCATTCAATATCATATCATATCCATTTGGAAGTGTTTGTATAAAGTGATGAACATGTGCCGCTTTTGCAGCTTCTATAACTTCTTCATCTGTTGCATCTGGTCTTCCATATTTTATATTATCTTTTATACTTCCTCCAAATAGCCATGTATCTTGCAATACCATTCCAAACATTTTACGTAGATTTCCACGATTAAAATCTTTTATATTATAACCATCAATTAAAATTTCACCATCATTCACATCATAAAATCTCATTAATAATTTTACTATAGTTGTTTTTCCTGCTCCAGTAGGTCCAACAATAGCTATTTTTTGTCCTTTTTTTACATTTGCACTAAAATCATTGATAACAATTTTATCTGGATTATATCCGAATTTTATATTCTTAAATTCTATATTCCCTTCTATTTTAGATGTATCTATATTATCTTGTAATGTTTCTATTTCATCTTTTTCTTCAATAAATTCAAATACTCTTTCAGACGCAGCAATCATCGATTGAAGCATTCCAGATATTTGAGCTATTTGATTAATTGGAGCTGTAAACTGTTTATTGTATTGTATAAATGATTGAATATTTCCAACTGTAATTTTATTTTGAATTACTAAGTATCCACCCAATATTGATATTGCCACATATCCAACATTTCCTATAAAATTCATTATAGGATGCATCAAACCAGATAGAAATTGAGATTTCCAACCTGAATGATATAGTTCATTATTCATTTTCTCAAACTGTTCTATTGCCTTTTCTTCGCCATTAAACACTTTAACTATGTTTTGGCCACTATATGTTTCTTCAACTTCTCCATTTACATGTCCTAAATAATCTTGCTGTCTCTTAAAATATTTTTGAGATTTGCCTACAATATTTTTTACTACAACAGCTGTTATCGGTAATATTATAAGTGATACAATTGTCATTGTAACACTTATTGAAAACATCATAATTAATATTCCTATAATTGTGCATATTGATGTAATAATCTGTGTAATACTTTGATTCAAGTTTTGTGAAAGTGTGTCTACATCGTTTGTAATAACTGATAAAACCTCACCATTTGTTTTCTTATCAAAATAATTCATTGGCAATTTGTTTATTTTCTGTACTATATCATTACGCAATTTGTACGTAACTTTTTGAGAAACATTAGTCATCATGAATCCTTGAATATATGAAAATATTGTACTTACAACATATAAACCTAATATGGTTAATAATATATGAGCAATTTTTTCAAAATCTATTCCGCTTCCACCAGATATTTTATTTACAATTCCATTAAAAATTTCTGTTGTTGCATCACCTAGTATTTTTGGTCCTACTATTGTAAAGATGGTACTTCCTATTGCAAATATTAATACTATTATAATTTGCCATTTGTAATCTGCCAAATAATCTCTGATTAATTTCTTTGTAGTTCCTTTAAAATCCTTTGGTTTTTCAACCATTTGTGGGCCTCTTGGTCCAGACCCTCTTTCCATACCTTTTCCAGGAGTTTTTTTATTCATATTTTCTTCTGCCATTTATTCTAACTCCTCCTTCGATAATTGAGATAACGCAATTTGTCTATATGTCTCGCATTTTTGCATTAGTTCTTTATGAGTTCCTTTGCCAACGACCTGTCCATCTTCCAGCACAATAATTTGATCTGCGTTTAAAATTGTATTAATTCTTTGTGCTACAATTATCACTGTTTTATTTTCTGTTTTTTCTTTTAATGCTTCTCTTAGTTTACTATCTGTTTTATAATCTAGTGCAGAGAAACTATCATCAAATACAAATATTTCTGGATCTTTTGCAATAGCTCTTGCAATTGACAAACGTTGTTTTTGTCCTCCTGATACGTTGTTGCCCCCTTGTGCAATTTCTGAATCATATTGTTCTGGTTTAGCTTCAATAAATTCAATTGCTTGTGCTATTTCTGCAGCCTCTTTCATTCTCTCGTCAGACATATCCTCATTACTATATTTAATATTAGATTCAATAGTTCCAGAAAAAAGTATTCCTTTTTGTGGCACAAATCCAATAATATCTCTTAGATCTTTTTGCGATACCTCTTTAATATTAACACCATCAATTAAAAGTTCTCCTGCAGTAACATCATAGAATCTTGGTATCAAGTTAATAATTGTAGATTTTCCACTACCCGTATTTCCTATAATAGCAGTTGTCTCTCCTGGTTTTGCTGTAAAATTAATATCTGTTAGTAATTCTTCATCAGCATCAGGATATTTAAAACTAACATTTTTAAACTCAACTAAACCTTTTTTATTCTTGTCAAACTTCTTTGGATTTGATATATCTTTAATATCTGGTTCAGTTTCTAATACTTCGTTAATACGTTTTGCTGAAACAGATGCACGAGGTAACATAATTGATATCATAGAAATCATTAAAAAGCTCATAACTATTTGCATTGTATATTGGATAAATGCCATCATATCTCCAACCTTCATAATTCCTTGATCTACACCATGTCCTCCTACCCAAATTATTAATAATGAAATTCCATTCATTACTAGCATTAATGTAGGCATCATTAAACTCATAGCCTTATTTACAAACATATTTGACTTCATTAAATCTCTATTAGCATCTGTAAATCTTTTTTCTTCATCTTTTTCTTTATTAAATGCTCTAATAACTGGTAGTCCTGTTAAAATTTCTCTTGATACCATATTTAACTTATCAATTAAATCTTGTAGCTTTTTGAATTTTGGCATTGCTACTATAAATAATGTCATTACTATAACAAGTATAGCAAATATAGCAACTCCTATAATCCAAGCCATAGAACCATCACTATTGTTCAACACTTTGAAGAATCCACCAAATCCAATAATTGGAGCATAAACTACAACTCTAAAAAGCATTGACATTAACATCTGAATTTGTTGTATGTCATTTGTACTACGAGTTATTAATGAAGCTGTTGAAAATTGTCTAATCTCTTTGCTTGAAAAAGTTAAAACTTTTTTATATATTTTTTTTCTTAGTGTAGCTCCAAGTTTTGCAGCTACTTTTGATGATAACAACATAATTATTACCGCTGTAGCCATACTAATAAGTGCAATACCCAGCATTTGCAAGCCTGTCATTAGTATGTAATTAATCTGATAATTTTCCATATTTATGCCAATATCTTCATATTCTGATTTAATTTCCTGAATAGCAATTTGTTCAATAATGCTATCTGGCATTTCTTCCATCTGGCTTTGTCTTAAACTGTTCATACCATTATCTGATAAATAATTTTCGTTTTGATTTTGCATTTGTGCTGCCATTTTTTGGCTATATATCGCAATTAATGGCTTAGAGATCACACTGTTTAATTTTTCTTTTTCTTCTTTACTTAAGTCGTTTACTACATATAAATTTTCTTTTTCTAATGAAGGATATTTTTTTACATATTTTTCATACTCATTATTTGATAAGTTTTCTTTTGAAATTTTCGTATAGCTATTTATTATAGTATCTTTTTCTTGTCCTGCTATAAGTTCTAACGACTTCATTGTAGTTTCTCTAACAATTTCTGGTATTGTATTTTCAATTCCTCCTTGTTGTATACCAATATTTACAATTTTAGATGTATATTCTGGTAAAGCTAAATCTGTAGCTGCCTGTATACACAAAAGTATTATAATCATTAATACAGATACCCATGTTTTCTTTAGGTTTTTTAATACTTTGAACATCTTTTCCTCCTATTATTTGCTAAGCTTATAGTTTATTACTTTTTTCTAATAATGTCAATTATTGTAATGTGAATTTTATGTAAAAAATTGTTCTTCGACTTACAATATTATACTATTTTCGTATTAATCTGGATTTTTTCTTATATGTATTTTTATTTATTGTTTTCCATAAAATATTTACATTTTATGGATAATATGATATAATTATCTTATTCCTTTTGGAAAAAAAATGAAAGCGAGGTTCATTCAAATGAATGAGAAAGCAGAAGTACGGTTAGGAAATGATACCGATCAGGCTCTAACTAACATCCCCATTGTATCTTATGATGATGATGGTATTCCTCTGTATAATTGTGATATTATAGGACTTGATGATGTAACCATTAAACTAGAGAATCTTCACATCACCGGAAATCTGGTTCTGGGTGACAGAGCAAACCTGATTAACGTTCACGCTGGCGGAAGTATCATTATTGGAAACAATGCTGATACAGGGCATCTGGTTTCAGGCGAAGACATAATTATCGGAAAGGATTCCGAAATCAACAATATAACCGCTGGTAGTGATGTTACAATTGGCAGCAATGCTATAATTTGGAATGTTTTTTCTGGTGGAAATATAACCATCGGAGATACAGCAAAAACTCGCGAATTATTTGCTTTAGGAAGTATTGAGATTGGAAAGAATTCTATTTCCTGTAAGTTGAAAGCCGGTGAATCAATAACAATTCAAGGTGGCTTTTCCCAGCAGGATAAAATTCCTGAATTCAAATCCACATTCGTGTTTGGTTAAATCTTAATACATCCTTGTCAAGCAACAGCAAAAATCCAGTTCATATGAACTGGATTTTTTGTTTTATATTTTATTTCGAATTATTATAATATTATCTTTATTTAGATATATCATATCCGTGTACTGCCCTTTTTATTTTGTTTATTTATATCATTTTTCCTATCTTCAATTTTTGCTTCTAATATTTCTATAAATTCTGCTTCATGTCTTTCATCATTTTTTGGAAATCTAAGTCTCTCTCTAAATTGTCTTTCCTCTTCATTTAAACTATTAATGCTACTAACCTTTTGTATTTTTTCCATTATATCATCCCTTTCCAATTATTATGATGATTTATATATAAAGTCAATACTACATAAATAATAATAACCCACATCTGCTCTCTGCAGGTAAGATGTGAGTTTACTCAATTTATCAGGCAAAACCACGTTTGAAGAACTGTCATTGGTACCGATGGTGGGACTCGAACCCACATGGTTTCCCGCACGATTTTGAGTCGTGTGCGTCTGCCAGTTCCGCCACATCGGCATAATTGTGATTATAAATCATAATTCTATAACACTACTTTAATATAATAACAGATATGTAAGAAAATTTCAAGCAGAAAATAAAAAATGAAACAGATTTTTATTTCTGTTTCACTTTTTTATTATTATCTATTTTATTGCTTCTAATATTCTTGGTAATACTTGTTTCTTTCTAGAAACAACTCCATCTAAAATTGCTGTATTATTAAATAATTTAGTTTCATATGCTTTTTCAAATACATCTCTTTTATTTCCTAATACAATTGCTCTTGATGATGCTTTTAGAATATCTGTTACCATAAATACATAACAATCTAAATTGTTTAATAATATTTCATCTTCTATTGCTGTTTCTAATTCTTTTTGTTTTTCAAATACACTATCTACATCTGCACTGTTGATTTGTGAAATAACAAACTTTGTTCCGCTTTTTTCAAATGGTTTTGAATCTGTATTTATAATTTCTTTTGCTGTGTATCCATCTAAATTAGTTCCTGCTTTTAATAATCTATAACCATAATCATACATATCAATTCCTGCTATATCTGATAATTTTCCAGCAATAAATTTATCTTGATCTGTTGATGTTGGTGATTTGAATAATAATGTATCTGAAACAATAGCACTAAGCATTAAACCTGCCATTTCTGGTGCAATATTTACTTCGTTTTGTTTATATAATTTATATAATATTGTTGATGTACAACCTACTGGTTCAACCATACAAAATACCGGATTTGTTGTTTGTAGGTTTAATCTGTGGTGGTCTACAATCATTTTTATATTTGCATTTTCTATTCCTTCTGCACTTTGATCGAATTCATTTGAGTCAACCATTATAATATTATCATTCTCATTTACTTTCTCTAAATATTCTGGTTCTTTTACTCCAAATGTTTTTAATGCAAATTCAGTTTCTCTATTAATATTTCCCAATCTAAAACTTTCTGAATAACTACCAATATTAGTTTGTAAATTAGCCATTGATATTGCTGATGCAATTGAATCTGTATCAGGTTTTTTATGTCCAAAAACTAAACTTTTATTATCCATATTAAAATCTCCTTTTACTTATATATTTCATCTTATAGTTCTCTCAACTACTTTATTATAGCATATTTTTCATAAATAGTCAATATTTTCCTTGTTGTATTTTACATAATATATTTCGTATCATATTCATATACTTTTACTCTTTTTGTTTTGGTAGTAAATTGATCTACTTCATAATTTATATTAAATTCTTCTTCTTTTACATAACTTAAATTCATCTTATCTAAATTAACTAATACATCTGATGACAAGTTCATTCCTAGTGGTAGTGTTTTATTAAAATTATCATAAAATATTATATTGCTATAATATATTATTGGCATATTCTCTTTTATATTAACTTTACACAATATTAAATTTTCTTTTTTAGATTTCAGCTCCGAATATATAGTCTCCTGTGGATTCATGTTAAATACATTTATACCCTCAATTTTCTTTTTAGCATTAATTATATACACAGGCATATTATAAGGTGATTTAATTTTATTAAATGCTTCCATTATCAATCCAACATAATGTTGCAGATTATCTCTATAAACGGATATGTCGGTTTCTAGGTTTATATTTAAAACTTTATATTTATCTTTCTGTGTTTCTCTATGTTTTTCATTATTAATTGTTTTTATCTTAGTCTTATCGTCAGAAAGTCCACCAAATATATCAAAATCTTTTATCTTGATATATTCTATATTATTTTTATATTCTTCCTTTAATTTATTCAAATCTTTTTCTAATACAGAATTTATTTTTTCTATTTCTTTTTCGTCAATATTTTGATCTTTCTGTTTATTTTCAGCAATTTTTTTTATAGAATCAGTTACTACTTTTGCAGCAAAGATTGCGTCTGTTTCATTTTTAGATAGTTTTCTTCTTTGAATTTCATCTACAGTTTTTCCAAGATCCTCTATATCTGTTTCATAATCAAAACTCTTTGAAATTTTTTCTTTTTGTTCTTGATCAGTTTCTTGTCCTTTATTTAAAGTTTGAATTTCATCTTTACTTGTAAATTTCCAAAATTCAAAAATACTTTTTTTGTGTTTATCTATCTCCTTAATATACAAATCTGCATTATCTATTTTTGTATTTAGCATATCTTTTTTACTTTCGATGGCATTAATATCTAAGTTTAAATTTAAATTTTCATTTTTCTTTTCATCCAGCTTTGTGCAAAGATTAATTAGATCTTCTATAGTATATTGTTCCTTCTCTTCATACAAACTTTGGATTTCTTTATCTTCGTCCTTTTTTTCTAGTCTATCCGATTTTTCTATTTTATTTACTATTTGAATATTTTTCTTTTTCTTGAAAAAATATTTTACTTTTCCGAAAAAAGTCTTCTTGCACTCAAGAAAAGTTGCAATTTGTTTTTGCCTTATTAAGTACTCTTGCGTCAATTCATCTACAATTGAATTAAACCTTTTAAGCCTTTTTTCTAGTTTTTCCTTCTCTTTAATTGTTTCTTTTAACTCATCTATTTTACAATTATATTCATCTTTAATAAATTCAGATAACTTTTCATATTGTAGTTCTATACCCTTATATTCAAATTGTAGCTTTCCAAAGACGTCTATTTTTGTATCAAATTTATATTCATTTGGAATTCCTGTTGCCAAAATAAACATAGCTTTTAAAAGTTTATAAAATTCTATCGCTTCTTGTTTACTTTTTAAAGTAACAACATAATCACTTTTTATTTTTTCATATACATTAGTATTTCCAACTATCTTTAACATTAATTTATCTTTTAAATCATATACTTCATATATAGAAGCCCATTCCTTAGTAAAAAACCATAAATAATTTTCAATATCTGTAATTTCTGCACCAGTTAAAAATTCTCCTGAATATTCTAGATTGCTTATTGGAACAAATATAGTTTCTTTTTTTCTTGCTTTTTTGCTATTAATCTGTTTTTTTAAAACATAAAATAGAGCACTTGTATCTTGCTCATTTATTGGTACTAACATAAAAAACTTTTTTGCATAATCTGAATAGTATATTTGCCAAATAAAATTATTTTTATATTTTACTTTAGTTGGTATATTTTCTTTAAGCGATTTTTGTTCTTCTTCTAATTCTTCTATTTTATCAATATCTAAATTTTTAAGCATATTTAAAAATATTGTGAATTTTTCAATATTCTCTTCGCTTTTCTCATCTAAGTATGTAAATAAAGGTGCTGCTAATTTATATCTTTCTTTTAAATCTGCTAATCTATCTGTTGGAGTTAGTAAAATTTCTATATCTTGTACATTTATATGTTTATATACTTTATATATATTATCATCATATGATTTTACAGCTCTATAATTAAGTGGTGTATATTCAGTTAAAAATTTAGGTATTCTGCCTAAATTTAATCCTATATATTCTAATTTATTCTGTATCATTGTTTTATTTTCATTTGTACTTTTTGGCATACTACATAACATCCTTTATAAAAAATAACCTTTTTGATATTTTATATCAAAAAGGTATATTTGTCTATTATATATTTTTAATTTACTTCATTTATTTTTACATTTCTTACGTGGTCAATTTTATCCCAACTTGTATCTCTCTTAAATAAGCATTTGAAATTGATTAATAGCCATGATCCCAAAAATAAAGGATAACATACTAAGCCTTTAATCATAGGTTTGATTGGTTTCTTGTCTAATATCATTATTAATATTGCTGTAAAAATTGGAAGTAAGAATGTTGGTATAAAGTATCTTAAACAATTTATTAGTAAGTCTGTAGCAGTCATTCCATTTGCAGCATAAATTACGAAGTTTAATGCTAATAATATTAATGTAATTATAAACATGGGTATACTACCAATTATATATAGTAATCCATCGAAATTCATTAAAGTTTTATGTTCTTTTACAGCTGCTGCAAGTGGTTTTGTATATTCTCCCATACATTGTATGTGTCCAACTGTCCATCTTGTTCTTTGCTTCCAAGATTGTTTAAATCCTACTGGCTGTTCATCATATACTATAGCATCTGTTGCCCATCCTAATTTCTTTCCACTTATAATTCTTTTTAATGAAAACTCAATATCTTCAGTTAATGTTTTTGTATTCCATCCTTCTGGCTTTATTACATCAAATCTTACCATAAATCCAGTTCCATTTATTAATGGTGATAACCCAACATTATATCTTGCTAAATGATAAAATCTATTCATTGTCCAGTAGAATATTGCATATCCAGCAGATACCCAACTATCAGTTGGATTTTTAATATCTCTATATCCTTGTACAACATCTTCACCTTGACAAAGCTTTTTATTCATAGCTTTTAGAAAATTAGAATCTACTATATTATCTGCATCGAAAATACAAAACGCATCATAATCAGCATCTTCTTTAATTTTTTGATCAAGAAACCATTGGAGTGCATATCCTTTTGTTTTATGTTCTTCATCAAATCTTTTTACTACAATAGCTCCTGCATCTTTTGCTATTTGTGCAGTTTTATCTGTACAGTTATCTGCTATTACATATATATCATAACAGTCTTTTGGATAATTCTGATTATTTAAACTTTCTATTAATGGTCCTATTACATTTTCTTCATTATGAGCAGGTATAATAGCCATAAATCTATTAACCTTTTCTTCTAATATAGGTTTCTCCTTTAGTTTAACTAAAGAACAAATACTTATAACTAATTGATATATCCAAAATATTGTAATAATCCATACAAGAGCTTGTTGTATCATATATAAATATTCCATTTAAGATCTCCTTCATTTTTCATATATTATATATATATGATTTTAATATACTACTATATTATTTATATTATTATTTTTTTACTTACTTTTTTATTATACTATTATTTTACATTTTTTGCAACTTATGTAGCATTTTATTATGAAGTATTGAAAATATATTTTTAGAATTTTATTTTTTATATTTTTAGTTTTCTTCGCTAACTTCGGTTTTATTTTCCTCTTTATTTTCAGTTTCTTTGTTACCAGCTTCTAGATCCTTCATTGTAAGATTTATTCTTCCCTGATTATCTATCTCATATACTTTAACTGTAATTTCATCTCCAACAGATAAAACATCTTCAACTTTTTCAACTCTTTTGCTAGATATTTTAGAAATATGAAGTAATCCTTCTTTTCCTCCTCCAATATCAACAAAAGCACCAAATGACATAATCTTTGTTACAGTTCCATCATAAATTCCACCAACTTCGATTTCTCTTGCTATTGTTTCGATCATCTTCATTGCTTTTTTGCCATTTTCTGTATCATTACTGTAAACGCAAACACTTCCGTCATCCTCTATATCGATTTTAACACCTGTTTCGTCAATAATTTTATTTATCATTTTTCCGCCAGGTCCGATAACATCTTTAATTTTGTCTACACTAATTTTTGATGTTAAAATTCTTGGAGCATATTTTGAAACTTCTTTTCTTGGCTCACTAATTACTGGTAACATTATTTCATCTAATATATAGTCTCTTGCAATTTTTGTTCTTTCAAAAGCTTCTTTTATAATATCATATGTTAAACCATCAATTTTTATATCTACTTGTATTGCTGTAATACCATCTTTTGTTCCTCCAACTTTGAAATCCATATCTCCAAAGAAATCTTCTATTCCTTGAATATCTGTAAGCATTATATATCTACTTGGATCATTTTTATCTGTAACTAAACCTGTTGAAATACCTGCAACTGGTTTTCTAATTGGAACACCGGCATCCATAAGTGCAAGTGTACTTCCACAAATACTTGCTTGTGATGTTGAACCATTTGATGAAAGAACCTCAGATACAACTCTCATAGCATATGGAAATTCTTCTTCTGATGGTAATACTGGAACTAATGCTTTTTCTGCAAGTGCTCCATGTCCTATTTCTCTTCTTCCTGGTCCTCTTGATGGTCTAGCTTCTCCTACACTATATGATGGGAAATTGTATTGATGCATATATCTTTTTGATTCTTCTTCATCTAGGCCATCTAACATTTGCTCTTCACTTTTTGTTCCAAGTGTCACAACAGACATAACTTGAGTTTGTCCTCTTGTAAATATAGCACTTCCATGAACACGTGGTAAAACAGCTACTTCACAAGAAAGTGGTCTAATTTCATCAATTTTTCTACCATCTGGACGTTTATGTTCTTCTAATATCATTTCTCTTACACATGCTTTTTCTAGATCATGAATACTTTCTGCAATATCATTTTTTCTTTCTTCTAATGCGTCTTCACCATACTTTTCTGTAACATATGCTTTAATATCTTCTGTAATTTTATCAATGTTTTCATCTCTTACTTCTTTATCTATAGCTTGTACATCTTTATACATTCTATCTTTAAAGTTTGCAACTATATCTTGATAAAACTCACTATCAACTGCAAATGATTTATATTCAAATTTTGGCTTTCCAATTTCAGCCTTTATTCCAGAAATAAAGTTACAAATATTTTTTATTTCCTCATGAGCTTTTTTTATAGCTTCTAGCATTGTATCATTTGGTATTTCATTTGCTCCTGCTTCAATCATTGTAATTTTGTCTAATGTTCCTGCAACAGTTGCTGTTAATTTGCTTTTTTCTCTTTGTTCTACTGTTGGGTTTATAACTATTTCTCCATCTATCCATCCTACATTTACTGCTGCTGTTGGTCCACCAAATGGTATATCAGATATTGATAAAGCTGCTGATGCACCTATCATACTGCATACTTCTGGACTATTGTCTTGTTCAACTGATAGTACTGTTGCAACAACACATACATCATTTCTAAAATCTTTTGGAAATAAAGGTCTTAATGGTCTATCTATTGCTCTTGATGTAAGAATTGCCTTATCTGTTGGTTTACCTTCTCTTTTTGTAAAACTTCCTGGTATCTTTCCTACTGCATATAA
>ENA-ORSS01000211-ORSS01000211.1-human-gut-metagenome-genome-assembly--contig:-NODE-211-length-75956-cov-15.194899_pt1 | contig 75956 bp, 70 predicted proteins | sample MGYA00241899_ERZ509162 | MGnify/ENA primary metagenome ERZ509162 (study PRJEB26280, sample SAMEA2338641) | human gut metagenome | biome: human gut; feature: human-associated habitat; material: faeces... | reverse complement strand
AAGGGAACAACCGCCTACCGTTATGTGGTATGCACTATGTACACACTTTCGTGTGTGAGTATATTATACCAAAATCTACATATTCCGTCAATCTTCTGACGGGCATAATAAAAGCACAGCTTGAGCTGTGCTTTTGGCTTTTATTCGTATGATTCTTCTGCTAAATCGTGCATACACTTATCAAAGTCCTTGCCCGTATAACTGCCGCCAAGAGCATTGAATACCTTACTGCAACCCTGTAAGCCAAATAAGCGTTGTTTAGGAATAGTTTTATCAGACCTGAAATAGCAGTAAATATTAATAAGTTTGTTGTTATATGTATTATACTTGGCATTAGGGTCTGCTTTTGGAAGAATTCTTCCATTTTTTATTTCACAGTCAGGATTTAAGATTACAAGCTTTTCAAGGTTTGTACAACCTGTCAAAGCTCCTTGCGGTATTTTAGTTACTGTTTCAGGAACAATGATTTCTTTAATTGTGCTACCGTTTACATTAGGACAAATTGAAAAAATAGGTTGTATAGTTACAACACTTTCATTTCCTAAATAATAATATTCACCACTTGCAGGATAATACTTATAATTAGGAATTTTTGTATCTTGAAATTCAGTTTTTTTTTCATCACTATATGAGCGTTCTTCAACATCAGGGTCGATAGCAGAACTATTGCTACTTACACTACTTTCTGTTGCACTTGTTGTTTCAGATGATATTTCAGCAGATGATTCAAGGATAGAGGATTCTTCTATTATAGAACTTTCTACAGATGATTCTATGGAAGAATTGCTTGATACGCTTGCTTCTGTGCTTGTTGAACTGTTATTAGAACAACCGACTATACTTGCCATAGATACTATCAAAGCTAATATTAAAGCAGTTTTTTTCACTTTGTTTTTCATATAATCAATCCTTTCAAATACTATGATTATTATAATATCATAAAGTGATTTTTATTTCAATACTATGCCACTAAATTTTTGAGAACTCTTGGAGTTTTTATCATAAGTATAAATGCACCGATTGAAACAAATATAAAAGAGAAAAATCCCATTTGAGTATTCAATATATCATCTGGTTTTGCTATACTTATATCTGTAATGAAACTATTTAAATATTGTGCTTAAATATAGAAAACAACAGCTGTATATTCCTTGTTGTTTTTATCACGAACAATAAGGCGATAATTATATGTGCCAATATCTTTTGAGGTAGAGAGAAGCTCTATCTGGGTACTACCGCTATAAGTCTTGAAATCACTTAAATCAGTATAATTTTTATCACTGCTTTTTTTATACTGAACTTTGTACTTATACGGTGAGGGGGCAGTGGTTTCATCACTTATATTAACCTGAAATCTTACATTCGGATACCATTCGTCATTTTGCGTGTAGCTTGTTTCCATAGTTGATATTGAACCTTTAACGCTTCTTGATTTCAGGCTTATTGTACTTGTTTTTGTTGCAGTTTATTTGTTTTTATCCCTGACCTCAACCCTTATCGTATAATCGCCGGCAGATAGGGAAGAGGTATCCCAAGTTGTTGAGGTTTTATTGGCTGTATAAGCTGTGATGATATGCTTTGTACCCTTATTGTCATCATAGCTGTATTGATATTCATAAGGTGCTGTTCCGCTCGAAACAGAAGCCTTGAGAGTAACCGAATCACCAACATAACCACTTTTTGAAGCAATAAAAGATGATATATTGACATCAGGGTAAGTAATCTTTAAAGATTTCATCGTTAAACAGTCTTGAGAACACACTAGTTCTATCACTGTCTGTGCCTGAGATTGAGATTATACCAGCAAGCATAATGTTTGAGGTTTTTATGTGGCTCAATGTCAATAGTTTGGGTAAAAAAGAGCCTACAGATAAAAAGTAAAAAAGTAGAGCATATTTTACCAAAATCCGTTAAAATATAATTGCTTATAAGCCTGAAGCGGAGAACAAAATATGCTCTACAAATATTTTGTCAGCGATATGCGGAAACCGTTTGCAAATATCGGCTCGATATGGTTTGAGAACGCTGAACAAATTGTTGATAAATACCACTGAATATGCCAGCTTTTCTGGGCTTTTGAAGGTGTCAGAAAAGAAGAACAAAAGAAATTCAGCAAATCATATTACAGATACTTTAAAAATTCAAGAAAATTACTTCTTAAGAGATTTGACGAAAAAACAAGCGACAGTTTAATTTTCTGTCGCTTGTAATTATACTTTATTCTATTTTTCGTGTTACCATAACCATTGACATTAAGCCAAAAGTTTACATTTTTATGACAATTTTAATTTTATCACTCTTTGCTTTCTGTAGAAGCATAAGCCTCTTCAGCAGTCTTATAACCAAACATAACATCAATCATAGCATCGCCGAATTTTTCAAACATAACAGCAGGAATCATCATACTATCTTCTATAACAGCCTGTGATGGAATGCAATCCTTGCAGTTTGTTGCGACCTTATAACGAACTTCGCCATCATTGAAATCCATCTCAAAGTTACCAATCAAAAGACCGTAGTTTACCATAGTAAGGAACTTAGAAAGCTCTACTCTATACTCCTCATCACAGTTAAGACTGATAAGACCAAGTGAAAGATACTTTGTTTCATCAATGTCTACAATTATACGGCACTCTTTAAGGCGGTTTCTAAGGTTAATTCCGCATCTGATAACTTCTCTTTCTTCATCAAATGTATAGTTCCATTCGTCATTTTTAAGATACTGTTCTATTGCGGCTCTTATTTCTGTGGAATATGCCATTTTACTACCTCCGAATATAATAAATATAAAATAGTATAACACTTAAACCTTGTTAAAGTCAATATAAAAAAGTAGATATTCATTGACAGTTATGTATAATTTAATAGTTATGACTCTAAATTGCGACTATCTACACGCTTATTTTCAAGGCTACGGCGATATTCTTTAGGTGTCATATTATATTTCTTTTTAAATATTCTGTTGAAGTATGAGAGATTAGTTATACCTATGCTTGTTGCAATCTCTGTAATCTGAGAATTTGTTGTCAAAAGCATATTTGTAGCAATATTCAAGCGATAATCATTGATATACTCAATACAAGTTGTTCCCATATATTTCTTAAAGAACCTCATAAAGTAATGCTTGCTAAGATTTACACTTGCAGAAAGCTCCTCTATTGTAATAGAGTTCATATAATTTTCGCTGATATAATCAAGAATAGCCTTGATATTCTTAGTTGTATTATTTTTGAGAGTAGTATCATAATCAATCTTTTCAAAGCATTCTGCGAAAAATACATAGAAAAGTTCATAGAGCTTAGATTTGATAGTAAGCTCATAGAAATCCCTTTTCTTATCATAAGTATCAACTATTGAAAGATATATATCACGAATCTTGCTATAAGATGGGTGGTCACGCTTTATTATATAAGGCATAGAGAGCTGCCTTTCATAAAAAGGTGTAAAATATCTAATAGAGCAAGCGTCTGTTGAATTATTTGTAAGCATACTCATATTAAACATCATAGTAAGCATATGTGCTTCATTACCATTATATTGCTTAAAAGAATGAAGAACACAAGGAGGAATAATAGCAATATCATTTTCCTCTGCAACATATGTTTCAAGGTCAATGTTAAATTCAACATATCCGCCTTTAACATATACTATCTCTATCTCCTCGTGCCAGTGCATCGGAAAGGAGTTAAAGTATTCAGGCATTCTTGTCCTATAAATATCAAAAGGAAGGAGAAAATCTCCGTGTTGAACTGCCTCTTTTAAAGACAGTATTTCTTCGTTAGTGTATTTTTCGTTAGTTTTGCTCATTTTTACCGTCCTTTAGTCATACAAAAGCTTAGTATTAAGATTTCTACAAAATTTTAAAAATTCAACTCAGTCTGATTATAAAATCAATGAATATCTGAAATTCTTATGGTTAATATAATGTTATTTATTTTAAAATAACAAATTGAATGTAAAAATCCATATATATCACAATAGTATTATAATACAGAAAAAACAATTCATCAATAGCAATAAAATGCTCTTTTATCTTTAAAAGTAACACATATCAGTAAAAAGCATCAATTTAAAAATTCGCACAAAAGTACAAATTGTAAAATTGAGTTATATTTTAATATATATGCTTAATTCATAGTTCAAGCTATAAATTAAGCAGGTGACATTTTTACTCTGCTCACCTGCTTAATTCAGTTATCTAAAGATTATAATTATCTTGATGAATACCCATTGTTACTATTTCCACGAGAACCTCTGCCAGAGCGTCTTGAGCTACCTTCATTAAAACGCTTGAGGTCGGACATTTTTTCATCGCTTGTCTGTTTAAATTTAGACATCATATCTTCAAAGCTTGTTGCCTCAGGTCGCTTAGAGCTCTGCCATTCAAAGTTTCCTGGTCTGCCAGGACTTTGAGTGCCACCTTGTCTTTTAGAACCGCCATTTGGCTTAGGAGCTGGTGGCAAAGCCTTTTTCATAGAAAGACCTATCTTACCCTCAGGAGTGATAGACATAACTTTAACCTTGACAACCTGTCCTATCTTAACAAAATCGCTAATTTCTTTTACATAAGTCTGAGCGACTTCAGAAATATGCACCATACCTGTTTTTCCTTCTGGTAAGTCAACAAAAGCTCCGAATTTAGTTATTCCGCTAACTTTACCCTCAAGAACATCTCCTACTGCAAGACCCATAGTGAAAATTTTTCCTCCCCTTAATTTCCGGCTATATTTTGAAAAACACGCACTCCGCTTTTAGCATAGCCGAGTCGCAATGCTTCCTGCCTTAGATACTCCTCACATTCTTTTTCCTCATCAGTTTTGTTTTCAGCAGTTGTTTGCTTCTTCTTTTCTGGTTGAGAAGAAGCTTGAACTAAATTCTCATTTTGGCTTGATTCTTCATTACTGCTTGATTCTTCAACTGGATTTGCAACCTCGCTCACTGTGAGTTTGCTTGCCTGTTCAGCAAGCTGTGATTTTTTTTCGAGGTCAAGAGTTTTCATTTGAGCCATTTCAAGCTTATTATTAACATTTTCAAGCTCAGTACGGCTCTGCTGAATTTTAATCTGCTGGTCTACTATTGTAACCAGAATAAAAATAAAAAACGCCACAACCGCAATTCTGAGAATGTAATTTTTCTTTGGTTTTATTCTGTTTTTTACTTTTCTTTTTTTCATAGAAAGCACCTTTTAAAATACTATCATAAGTCACTATAATATAAATTATTATACAATAAGTACCAAATAACTTTCAAGTAATTTTCAAAATTTTTTACGAAATATTTAAAAATTAAGTGCTTTTTTAGAATAAAGGCACTTTTATTTTGCTTTTTTTATTGAATATTGCAAGTTTACATAATGTAAGTTCTATGATAGCCACTAATTACCAATCAAATCCCAAATTCTCATATATTTTTTTCGCTTTAATTTAAGCTATTCATATGATATAATATACTTAAAATAGATTTTATGGAGGTATTTTTCATGTCCGATTTTAAAGAAATAAATATTACCGAGCTCACTGCAAGTCCTTATAATCTTTTTAATAAAGATTGGGCCTTGCTTACAGCAGGAAATTCAGAAAAATTTAATACAATGACTGTAAGCTGGGGTGGCGTTGGTATCCTTTGGAATAAAAATGTTGCAACTGTCTATGTCAGAAAATCTCGCTATACACTCGAATTTATAGATAAATTCGACCATTTTTCACTAACCTTTGGCGGTGACTCTATGCGCAAGGCTTTAACTTTCTGCGGAAAAAATTCTGGCAGAGATTATGATAAGGTTAAGGAAACAGGTATCACACCTTTATTTGATGAAAAGGTTCCATATTTTAAAGAAGGCAAGCTTATCTTAATCTGTAAAAAGCTCTATCGTCAAGAAATGAATGCTGAATCCTTTATAGATAAAGACATTATAGATAAATGTTACAGCGACAATGATTATCACATTATTTTCATTGGAGAAATTGAAAAAGCTCTTATTAAGGAGTAAAATATGCGTTCTATTATCGTAACAGGTGGCTCAAGAGGTATTGGTTCAGAAATTTGTACTACACTTTCAAAGGCAGGCTATGCAGTTGCAATAAACTATAACCATTCTGCCGAAAAAGCTCTTGTACTTTGCAAAGAAATTCAAGAGCAAGGTGGCACAGCTATCGCCATTCATGGTGATATTTCAGATACAGCTGATGTAAAAAACCTCTTTGAACAAACATATAGAAGCTTTGGTACACCTTATGCTCTTATAAATAATGCTGGAATTGCTCTACAAAATAGCCTTATCCAAGACATCAGCGATGAACAGCTTGAGGCCGTAATATCAACAAATCTTCTTGGTGCAATAAAATGCTCTCGTGAAGCAACACGATATATGGTTTCTGAGCATTGTGGAAGAATTATAAATATATCGTCTATTTGGGGAGAAGTCGGTGCCTCTTGTGAGGTAGTATATTCCGCATCTAAAGCTGGAATAATAGGTCTTACAAAGGCTCTTGCAAAAGAACTTGCACCAAGCGGAATTACCGTAAACTGCATAGCTCCTGGAGTTATAAGCACAGATATGATTTCGTGCTATACTCAGGAGGATATTGATATACTTCGTGACGAAACACCTCTTGGAAGAATAGGCACTTCTAAGGATATTTCTAATGCAGTGGAATTTCTCATATCTGATAAAGCTTCATTCATTACTGCTCAAGTTCTCGGTGTAAACGGTGGATTTGGCATATAAAATTTAATATTCTATTTAAAGATAAAAAGTGGTGGAGCTTAAGGCCCATCACTTTTATTTCTTATCAATGTTTATTTACAATACTACTGCTATTACATATATATTAGTGAATTTTTTGTTCATCATTAGAAGTTATAAATTGGTCTATACTTGGATATTTTTTTATTGCTACTACTGAAATAATTAATTATATATATGAGAGTTGTGTTTGTATGAATTTACATTTTTAAGTAATTGTTCAATTTTTTAAATTTTTTATCAAATATGCTTGAACTGTGATTTCTACTCTGATATAATAAGACAACACAAGAAATATAGGAGTGCGGATTTAATGAAAACTTCAAGTACAGCATTAAGACTTAATGAATTTATGCAGAAAAATGGTTTAAAACAAATTGATATTATAAATCGTGCAAAACCATTTTGTAGTGAATATGGTGTAAAACTTAGTAAATCTGACCTCAGCCAATATGTTTCTGGAAAGGTAGAACCAGGACAAAATAAACTCTATATTCTTGCAAGAGCATTAAATGTATCTGAAGCGTGGCTTATGGGATACGAAGTTAAAAACGCAACCAATAAAAACGAATCTCAAAACATACAAACAAACTCAGAAGTAAAAGATGAAATACTTAGTATGCTGATTAGGAACTATGAAAAAATGACAGAATCAGCTAAATACGCACTTTTTGAATATTCAGAATTTATGATAAGTAAGCCTGAAAATCTATGTCCACAATAAAGCATAAACATTACAGAAAATAGTAAGCTTTTATATTAAAAATTTGACATTTTATTTTGAAGAATATACAAATATATCAGTTTTACTATGTGTCAATATTCTTTTGGCATAACGAAACCTCATATGGCAATTTTTATTCTGCCGTAGGAGGTTTGTTTTTTCTATTGTCCATTTTTTACGAACTTTTTCAATTTTCTGCCACTTGTAATTATACTTTATGCTATTTTTTTCGGGTCACCACAATTATTGATATTGAGCCAAAAACTAAAAGCACTTGGACTTCTTTACGAAGTCCAAGTGCTTTTTGATGTGCTTAATTATATTTTATCGTTCTTGTGAGCGAAGTATATAAATAGCAATTATAGCTTTTGGGACTGATGGTTCAGAGTTGCGTTCACAAATAGTTGCGATTTACTCTCTGCCAAGTAAGTAGTCTATCGAAACCTCAAGTATATCAGCAAGTGCAACAAGCTCAATATCTGTGACAGAACGAATCTGACCTTCAAGCTTAGAAAGACCAGAGGCATTCATATCAACACCATTGACCTGCAACTGTGCAAGTAATTCCTTTTGTTTAATGCCTTTGCTTTTACGAGCAGCTTCAACTCTTGCACCGATAAGGTTACGATTGCCCAGTGCCTGCTTACGCAATCTCATCAAATATCCTCCTAACCATTTATTATACTATGTATTATACTTTAACTTATGCTAAATAACAATAGCTAATTTGTAAGAAATGACAAAGAGGTTTTAGTTTATATTGCACAGCAAATAAATATTAAAATTTACAAGTAGAAATATGATAGAGGTAAAATTAAGACAAAATTTGCAAATAGAAAAAACAAATGCTTATATTTAAAGCGAAAATTCGCAATGATATACGCAATAATGCGGCGACCGAGCCTATAAGCCGGGTTCTGTCGTGAACAGCCATCTATCTTGGCAGGGCGTTACCGCCACTGCTCGATGCCACCTAAGCGAAGCCATCGGGCCGATGTTGAATGCTTCTGTGCGGTGTTGCTCCGAATAGGGTTTACAGGGCCACACAGTCTCCCGTGTGCCGGTGAGCTCTTACCTCGCCTTTCCACCCTTACCTGAAAGACTCAGGCGGTATATCTCTGTTGCACTATCCCTGGGGTCGCCCCCGGCGGCCGTTAGCCGTTATTCTTGCCCTATGGAGCCCGGACTTTCCTCGGGTGAAGCCTTTCGGCTTTCATCCGCAGCTGTTCAGCCCGCTCGCAAAAGATATTTTACTATATTTTTAACCGAATGTCAAATGCTTATGCTAATCAAAGCTTTGCAACGCCTGATTTTCTTGCGGCCTCCATAACAGCCTCAGCAACAGCCTTGCCTACTCTTCTATCAAATGCTTTTGGCAGAATATATTCATCATTAAGCTCATCATCAGAAACGAGAGAAGCAATCGCATAGGAAGCAGCAGCTTTCATCTCTTCGTTGATTTCGCTTGCACGACAATCCAAAGCACCTCTGAAAATTCCTGGGAAAGCAAGAACATTATTGATTTGATTTGGAAAATCTGAACGACCTGTTCCTACTATTCTTGCACCTGCTTTCTTAGCAACATCAGGCATAATTTCAGGTGTAGGGTTAGCCATAGCAAAGATGATTGGCTCATCTGCCATAGATTTCACCATTTCTTCATTTACGATATTTGGTGCGGAAACACCGATGAAGAGGTCAGCATTCTTCATAGCGTCTGCAAGAGTACCAGTCTTTTTAGAACGGTTTGTGATTGTAGACATATACTGCTGTTCTGGGTTGAGTCCGTCCATACCCTCGTAAATAATGCCAGCTCTGTCTACCATTGTAAGATTTTTAAGACCGAGGTTGAGGAGGTGCTTTGCAATAGCTATACCTGCTGAACCTGAGCCATTGATAACGGCATTGATTTCGCCAAGGTCCTTCTTGACAACCTTCAATGCGTTGAGAACAGCAGCCGCAACTATAATTGCAGTTCCGTGCTGGTCATCGTGAAAAACAGGAATATCGCAGATTTCTTTGAGCTTTCTTTCAATCTCAAAGCATCTTGGAGCAGCAATATCCTCAAGGTTGATTCCGCCGAAACTTCCAGAAATAAGATATACTGTTCTTACAATTTCATCAACATCTTTGGAACGAACACAAATAGGGAAGGCGTCAACTCCTGCAAATTCCTTAAATAAAGCACATTTGCCCTCCATAACAGGCATACCAGCCTCAGGTCCTATATCGCCAAGTCCGAGAACGGCTGTACCATCGGTTATAACAGCAACTAAATTGCTTCTGCGTGTAAGTTGGAAAGACTTTTCATAGTCCTTTTGTATCTCAAGGCAAGGCTCTGCAACGCCAGGAGTATAAGCGAGGGACAAATCTTTTGTATCATTGACGGAAACACGAGAAACGACCTCGATTTTTCCTTGCCATTCGTAGTGTTTTTGCAATGATTCTTCTCTGATATTCATCATAGACTTCCTTTCAAATTCAATATCTTAATAAATTTTAGTACATCAAAGAGTTTTTGTAAAGTGCTTAATTGCAAAATTTGACATTTTTCCCAATTAGCTAGCTAACTTCCCAAAGACAATTAAAAGTTTCGCTCGAGACTTTTCAAAGGCTCGTAGGTCAAGGGCAACGCCTTTGTCGCTCTCCGCAGAGAGCGAAACACTTTTGGGCGAAGCCCAACATTTGTTTTTTCTTAGGCGAACGCAGTTCGCCTTTATCGACTAATATTGCTAACAAGATAAAATTAAGCAGTGGACAAAGTCCACCGCTTTAGAAGCAAAGAATGTTAAGGGCGTTGCCCTTAAAACCCACCAAAGGCTCTGCCTTTGGAAACCGCAAGCTTTTGAAAAAGCTTGTGCAAAACTTTTAAGTGTCTTAGAGAAATTTGCTAACTAACTTTAGGGGCGAACTTTGTTCGCCCGCTCGGTAACTAATTGGAATTTTCTTTATCTTCATTTTTTTGCGTATCGCTTTGCTTATCTGGATTATCTTTATATGCTGATTGAATTTTGCTTACAAAGCCTGGGAAGAATGTTGAACTATTCAGTCTGCCTCGATAATCGCTCATTTCATAATGATTGAGATAGCTCATTGCATAGCCAAGAATAAGCCAGAAGATAAGTACCTTAAAAGATACATCAAGCAGAAGTGTAATTTCAAACATTGAGTAAACACAATATGCCGCCAAAAATGCAAGCAGACAAGGCAACATCTCACGCTCAGTATCATTTTTGTTGCGTTTTTTGAAAATGCAGATGAGCATACTTTTTGCAATCTTTACTGCAAAGATTATAAAGAAAGTAAAGCCTACAACTCCAAAGCTTACAAGTATAGTTACGAAACCATTGTGGAAATCGGAATATTTTAATCCACCGAGATACTTTTCGCCATATAGAACAATATTTCTTGGAGCAACTCCAAAGATAGGGTAGAGTAAAAAAAGTTTTATTGCTTGTTTAAGGAGTGGAATTCTTCCGCTGTCGATATTTTTATTTTCATGGGTAAAGGTTGTTGTCTTTTTATCTCTGAAAATGTTTTCTGTATGGGTATTGTCACTTGGAAGATATTTATTGTTATCAGCTTTTGAGGTTTCACTTGATTTTGAAGTGTTTTCCGACTTGGAAGATTTGTTTTCTGGAATTTTGGAATTTTCGGATTTTGGAATTGTGCTTGTTACTTCTACACTTTGGCTTTCTGAAAATTTTCTTTCAGATTCAAGCAATGTGGCAAAGCCTTCTTGAGCAAAAGACCTTATGGTTAAAAATGAAAAGGCAAATATCACACAGGCAAGAATTAATGAAATTATTCTGAACATAAAATTAAATGTTCTTACGGTATCACTGTTTCTGAAAATTTTATAGAATGCTATAAAACAAACATAGATTATTATGAATACAAGTGAACCGTTTGAGTCAGAGAGAAAGAGTGAAACTAAGTTTATAAAAAGACATATTCCATAGTAAAGACTTACTCTAAAGGTAAATTTAGAAACAGCCTTGTGCCTTAAATAAAGTATATGGCAGAAGATAACACCGATAACAGCATAAAACGCCAAAAGATTGGCATTTGTGAATATGCCGACAAAGCGATTATCCTTTATGCTTATGTAATAATCCATAAACATAAAGCCTTTTTTAGAGAATAGGAGTATTACGATACTTATGGCCATAAGTATGGTTGTTGATGAAAGAAAAAACTTAAAGAAGAAGGTCATTTCTCTTTTTGCAGCCTCGTGAGTTTTTTCAGCATATAATCCATAAAACAGAAAGAAGCAGAGAATAACATAATAAATCATAAAAAGATTTTCATGTATGTTATATGCGAAGTTTACTGCAACAGAAATGAGTCCTGAGGCAATGAATAGAGTTATTATTGGTAAGTGCTTGATTTTTCTTAATTTCATCTCTTTTATAAGCTTTATGTATAAAACGATTCCTGCCCATACATATATTGGAGCAGCTAAAAAATAGCAAGCAGCATCTATCACACAAACAGAACCAAAAAACAGCAGACAAAGCAATGAAAATCTTATAGCAGAGGTATTCATGAGCAAGGCTGTTATTTCCTTTTTTGTGATATTCATTATAGGTATACACCACCAGTCGTATTACTTGAGTACGGCGATAACCGTCATAAACATAACTTTTAAATCGAAAAAAATATTGAATTTTTCTGTGTATTCAAGATTTATTTTCATCTTTAAGGGGAGAACATCTTCTACATAAACCTTGTCTGCATCATCAGCATCTTTCAAAAGCTTTTCTTCATCTTTAAATTTTATGCTCGTAAGTGAAGTTACTCCAGCAGGGAGTAGGAGGCTTGCCATCATTTCAGGCGTATAACACTTGACATATTTCATAACTTCAGGCCTTGTGCCAACAAAGCTCATACTTCCTGATAGAATGTTAAAGAGCTGCGGTAATTCATCAAGCCTTGTTTTTCGCAAGAAATGCCCTGCACGAGTAACACGAGAATCGTGGTCAACGGTAACCTGTGAACCAATAGCTTCAGCATTTTGAACCATGGTTCTAAATTTTATGATATGAAAAATCTTTCCATAACGGGTGACTCTTTCTTGCCGAAAAAAAACGCTGCCTTTTGAATCGCATTTAACCCAAATCGCAACAATCAAAAAAATAGGTGAAAGCACAATCAACATAATTAAAGCAAGAATAAAATCAAGTATACGCTTAAAAAGCAGACTTGCCGTCTTTTTGGAAAGTATATCATAATATTTTCTTACATCATCATTTTTCATATTTTTGGGAAGCCTGTCCCAGCTTCGGAGGAGCATATCTGTACACACCTTTTTATAAATTTATTTATATATTATACAATAAATTACTGCTCTTTGCAACAAATTCACAGTTATATTATATATGCCTAAATTTGAAAAAAAGGGGATTTTTAGTAAAAAAGTGATAAGCTAAATTCACTACTTAAAGGGTAAGTGAAATTAAGAACATTGCTATTAAAACCTATGATACTTAGTTAAATTATGTATGATTATAAAAATGCCCCGAATATTGTTGGTGCTTATGCCAAACAATATTCGGGGATTGTAGTTTTATAGAAAGGGATAGGAGTAATTTAGTTTATTAGGTTTGCTGTTCTATTAATATACACCCTGTGCAATCATAGTATCTGCAACCTTCTCGAAGCCTGCAATGTTAGCACCCATTACATAATCGCCCTTATGACCATACTTCTCAGCAGCAGCAGCGATATTTGTAAAGATATTAACCATAATGCCTTCGAGCTTAGCGTCAACTTCTTCAAATGTCCAAGAAAGTCTTTGACTATTTTGTGACATTTCGAGTGCAGAAGTAGCAACACCACCTGCATTAGCAGCCTTACCTGGAGCAAAGAGAATACCATTCTCTTGGAACATCTTTGTAGCTTCAAGTGTTGTAGGCATATTAGCACCTTCAGCAACAGCCTTTACGCCGTTTTTGATAAGGTTCTGTGCACCCTCAACATCAAGCTCGTTCTGTGTTGCACATGGAAGAGCAACATCGCAAGGAATTGTCCAAAGGAATTTGCCCTCATGATATTCTGCATTTGGACGATACTTTGTGTACTCAGAAAGTCTTGCACGCTTAACTTCCTTGATTTCCTTAACAGCAGCAACATCAATGCCTTCCTTGTCGTATACCCAGCCTGTTGAATCAGCAAGAGTAACAACATTAGCACCCATCTGCTGTGCCTTCTGTGTAGCATAGATAGCAACATTACCAGCACCAGAGATACAAACTGTCTTACCAGCAATATCCATGCCGTTTTGCTTGAGCATTTCTTTTGTGAGATAGAGAAGACCGTAGCCTGTTGCCTCTGTTCTTGCAAGAGAACCACCATAGTTAAGTCCCTTACCTGTGAGAACACCTTCATAAACATTGCGGATTCTCTTATACTGACCAAAGAGGTAGCCGATTTCACGAGCACCAACACCAATGTCACCAGCAGGAACATCAGTATCAGCACCAATGTGTCTATAAAGCTCAGTCATAAAGCTTTGGCAGAAAGCCATGATTTCACGGTCGCTCTTACCCTTAGGGTCAAAGTCAGAACCACCCTTGCCGCCGCCGATTGGAAGGCCTGTGAGGGAGTTCTTGAAAATCTGCTCGAAACCGAGGAACTTAATGATACCAAGGTTTACTGATGGGTGAAGTCTAAGACCGCCCTTGTAAGGACCGATAGCGCTGTTGAACTGGATACGGAAGCCACGGTTTACCTGTGTCTTACCGTTATCGTCAACCCAAGCAACTCTGAACATGAGCTGTCTTTCAGGCTCTGTAATTCTTTCGATAATAGCGTTTTCCTGATACTTAGGATTCTGCTCGAAAACTGGTTCGAGAGAGTTAAGAACCTCAGTTACTGCCTGAATGAATTCAGGTTGAGCAGGGTTCTTTGCCTTAATTTTTTCAAGTTGTTCACTTACATATGACATTGAAGCCACTTCCTTATATTGAAGATTGATTTGCAAGTATTTTCAGAAGAAAAATCACTTAGATATTTGAAATAAAACAAATTTGTATGGATATCTTCCTTAATACCTTGCATATTTTATCATATAATTTTCCATAAATCAAACAAAAATTGTAAAAATATAATAAACTAATAAAATTTTGTCAACTTATACACAAATAGTACTGCATTTTTGGCAAAAATTATAGTAAATCATTCAAAAAGACACCGTAAAAGCATAGATTTTTGATGATAATATGAGCAAATATGAAATTTTTTGAAAAAATTATGCAAAATCATAGAAAAAATAAATCGTCTTTCTGGCTCTTGCTTAAATCGTCGAAATGAAGTATAATATATGCGTATGATTTTTTTATTTTGTCAATTTAAGTTTGGAGGACTTTGAATATGGAAAAGAAAGAGCTTATTTACGAAGGCAAGGCAAAAAAGGTTTACGCAATGGACGACCCTGATTACTGTATGGTAGAATATAAGGACGACGCTACTGCTTTTAATGGTCTTAAAAAAGGCACAATCAGAGGTAAGGGCGTAGTTAATAATAAGATGTCTAACTTTATGTTCAAGCTTCTTGCAGAAAAAGGCATCGAAACACATTTCGTAAAGGAAGTCAGCGATAGAGAAACTATCGTTAAGAAGGTTTCTATCGTTCCTCTCGAGGTTATTATCCGTAACAAGGCAGCAGGCAGCCTCGCAAAGAAGCTCGGCCTTGAGGAAGGTATGGAGCTTAAATGCCCAATCCTTGAGTTTTCATATAAGAATGACGAGCTTGGCGACCCTATGATTAACAATTCACAGGCTATCGCTTGCGGTATCGCAACTCAGGAAGAAATTGATGTTATCAGCGATATGGCTTATAAAGTAAACGACTATATGAAGGAATTCTTTGCAGGCGTAGGCGTTGAGCTTATCGACTTTAAGCTTGAGTTTGGCAAGTTCCACGATAAGATTATACTTGCTGACGAGATTTCTCCTGATACTTGCCGTTTCTGGGATATTAAGACACACGAGAAACTCGACAAGGACCGTTTCCGCAGAGATATGGGCGGCGTAGAAGAAGCTTATGCTGAGATGATGAAAAGAATTGGTCTTGCATAATCTTTTTATAAACAATTTTATAATGCTAACAGGACGGTGAAACCTTTTGGACAGCAGCAAATTTTCAGACTGTTTCTCCGAGGAGCTGCATGAAGAATGTGGTGTTTTCGGAGTATATAGTGATGGTGCTATAAACCCAGCTTATGCTTCATATAATGGACTTCTTGCTTTACAGCACAGAGGTCAGGAGAGTTGCGGAATTGCCGTTAACGACAGAGGCGTAATCAGCTATCATAAGGATATGGGACTTGTAAGCGAAGTATTTTCTAAGGAAACCTTAGCTTCACTTGAAGGTCAGATGTCCGTTGCTCATGTCAGATATTCAACCGCAGGCGGAAGCGTTCCTGAAAACGCTCAACCGCTTGTAATGAGATATGTTAAGGGTGTTCTTGCTATCGCTCATAACGGCAACCTTACTAATGCTGTTGAGATTCGTAAAGAGCTTGAGCATCGAGGGGCAATTTTTCAGACAACAATCGACTCTGAAGTAATCGCTTATTTGATTGCAAGAGAGCGTGTTCATTCACATTCTGTTGAGGCTGCCGTAAGTGCGGCTATGAAACAGCTTGATGGCTCATATTCACTATTGGTTATGAGTCCAAGAAAGCTAATTGCGGCTCGTGACCCTCATGGCTTCAGACCGCTATGTATGGGTAAGCTTGAAGGCTCTTATGTTTTCGCTTCTGAATCTTGTGCATTAGATGCTGCGGGTGCAGAATTTGTAAGAGATATTGAGCCTGGCGAAATTGTTGTTGTTGATGATAGAGGCATTACCTCAATCAAAGATAACTGCCCTAAGAAAAGCAAGAAATCTCTTTGCGTTTTTGAGTATATTTATTTCGCAAGAACAGACTCTATAATTGATGGAATTGGCGTTTACGAATCTCGTAAAGAGGCTGGAAGAATCCTTGCAAGAGAGTTCCCAGTTGACGCTGATTTGGTTATTGGTGTTCCTGAATCGGGAATAGATGCTGCTATTGGTTATAGTGAAGAATCGGGAATCCCTTATGAAAAGGGAATCGTTAAGAATAACTATATCGGCAGAACATTTATTAAGCCGACACAGCAGGAGCGTGCAAAGAGCGTTCGTCTTAAACTTAATCCACTTCTTACAAGTGTTAAGGGTAAGAGAGTTGTTATGATAGATGATTCTATCGTTCGTGGCACAACCTGCGATAGAATAGTAACTATGCTTAGAAAAGCAGGTGCTAAGGAGGTTCACCTCCGCATAAGTTCACCGCCATTTACTTGGCCTTGCTATTACGGAACAGATATTCCGTCTAAGGGTGAGCTTATTGCCTGCAAACATACTGTTGATGAGATTTGCAAAATCAGTGGAGCGGACTCTCTTGGCTATTTGCCGGCGGATAAGCTTTCACAGATGCTTTTGAATAAAGCAAATGGTATTTGTACTGCTTGCTTTACTGGAAAATACCCAACAGAAATACCTCAAAAATTACTTGAAGGTAAGGAAAGAGGCGGAGTTGACTTTGACAAGAAGCTTGTCAAGGATAAGCAATAATTTGCCGATTTCAGTATTTTTAAGATGAAAGGAATTTAAGATTATGGCTAAAGATACCTATGAATCTCCTCTTTCGTCAAGATATGCCGATAAGGAAATGAAATATCTTTTTTCTCCTGATAAGAAATTCAGAACATGGAGAAAGCTTTGGATTGCTCTTGCAGAATCTGAAATGGAGCTTGGACTTCCTATTACACAGGAGCAGATTGACGAGCTTAAAGCACACGCTGATGACATAAACTATGATGTTGCAGAAGAAAGAGAAAAGTTAGTTCGTCACGATGTTATGTCACATGTTTATGCATATGGTGTACAATGCCCGAATGCAAAGGGAATTATTCATCTCGGAGCAACCTCTTGCTATGTTGGTGACAACACAGATGTTATCGTTATGACAGAGGCTTTGCGTATAGTTGAGAAAAAGCTTGTCGGAGTTATCCGCACACTTTCTGACTTTGCAAGAAAATATAAGGACCTTCCTACACTTGCATTCACACATTTTCAGCCAGCACAGCCTACAACAGTAGGTAAGCGTGCTACACTTTGGATTCAGGACCTTCTTATGGACCTCGAAGATGTAAGGTACCAGCTTTCTAAGGCAAAGCTTCTCGGCTGCAAAGGTACAACAGGTACACAGGCAAGCTTCCTTGAGCTTTTTGAGGGCGACCACGAAAAGTGTCGTGAGCTTGACAGAAGAATTGCTGCAAAGCTTGGCTATGATTCTTGCTTTGCTGTTTCAGGACAGACATATTCCAGAAAGCTTGATAGCCAAATCTTGAATGTTCTTGCAGGAATTGCACAGAGTGCAACGAAGTTCTCTAATGATATAAGACTTCTTCAGCATCTTAAAGAGATTGAAGAGCCATTCGAGAAAAATCAGATTGGTTCTTCAGCTATGGCATATAAGAGAAATCCTATGCGTTCAGAGCGTATAGCGTCACTTTCAAGATATGTTATGGTTGATGTACTTAATCCATATATTACAGCAGCTACACAGTGGTTCGAGAGAACTCTCGATGACTCAGCTAATAAGAGATTGAGCATACCTGAGGGCTTCCTTGCTATTGATGCAGTTCTTAACTTGTATCTTAATGTGAGTGACGGACTTGTAGTTTATGATAAGGTTATAGAAAAGCGTCTGCGTTCTGAGTTACCATTTATGGCAACTGAGAATATTATGATGGACGCAGTAAAGCGTGGCGGTGACCGTCAGGAGCTTCATGAGCGTATTCGTGAACTTTCTGTTGAAACTGGCTACGAAATTAAGGCAGAGGGTAAGGAAAATCATCTCTTTGAGAAGATTGCAAAAGACCCTATCTTTGGTGTAACCTTAGAGGAGCTTGAGGAGCATCTCAAGCCAGAAAACTATGTTGGCAGAGCACCTCAGCAAACAGAAGATTTTCTCAATGATGTTGTAGCACCTGTTTTAGCAGAATATGAGAATATTGCTGTTGAAGAGGTTGAAATTAACGTATAAAAAAATACTTACAGTGCAAGAGATATGTACTATTTTGTGCATATCTCTAAAACTGTTTTTATAAGCATATGGGTGTCGGCATATGGCTAAGATGCGAATGATGAAATATTAAACGGGCGAGTACAGTTCGCCCCTACAATTTGCTAATAGGTTTTGCAAAGCAAAATCAATTACACAAATTGACAGCGGAGGCACTCCGCTCCTTAACGACAAAAAATGAAAGGTTGGATTTTAATTATGGTAAAAGCTATTGTTGGTGCAAACTGGGGAGATGAAGGCAAGGGCAAGATAACTGATGTGCTTGCAGCAAACTCGGATATGGTTATCCGTTTTCAGGGAGGAAGCAACGCAGGACACACTATCATAAATAACTATGGCCGTTTCGCTCTTCATCAGCTTCCAAGTGGTGTTTTCTATGATAATATCACAAATATTATCGGAAACGGTGTTGCACTTAATGTTGATAATTTTATCAACGAACTTAAGAGCCTTGAGGAACAAGGTGTAAAGAATGTGCATATACTGGTATCTGACAGAGCTCAAATCGTAATGCCTTATCATATTCTTTTCGATTGCTATGAGGAGGAAAGACTTTCAAAAGAAAGCTTTGGCTCTACTAAGTCTGGTATTGCTCCTTTCTATTCTGATAAATTTGCTAAAATTGGTTTTCAGGTAAATGAGCTTTATGATGATACTGACTCATTAAGAAAGAAGCTTGAAAGAATTCTTGAGGTTAAGAATTTAACTATTAAGAACCTCTATCACAAAGAAGAGCTTAGTGTTGACGAGATTTTCAATAAGCTTATGGAATATAAAGAAATGCTTGAGCCTTATGTTGCTTCAACATTTGACATCGTTAATGACGCTGTTAAGGCTGGAAAGAACATTCTTCTTGAGGGACAGCTTGGCACACTTAAAGATACTGATTTCGGTATCTATCCAATGGTTACTTCCTCAAATACAATCGCCGGCTATGGTGCTGTTGGTGCAGGCGGTATTCCTCCATATGAGATTAAAGAAATTGTTACGGTTGTTAAGGCATACTCAAGCTCTGTTGGTGCAGGCGAATTTGTAAGCGAAATTCATGATGAAGAAGAAGCAGAGGAACTTCGTAAGCGTGGCGGAGATAAGGGAGAATATGGTGCAACAACAGGTCGTCCAAGAAGAGTTGGTTGGCTTGACCTCGTTGCAACTCGTTATGGTTGTAAGGTTCAGGGTGCAACACAGGTTGCTTTCACAGTTATTGACGCTCTTGGTTATCTTGATGAGATTCCTGTTGTTGTTGCTTATGAGCTTGACGGCGAAAGAATTGATTACTTCCCATCAACAACAAAGCTTAAGAGATGCAAGCCTATTATTGAGGTTCTTCCTGGCTGGAAGTGCGATATTCGTGGAATTAAGGAATATGATAAGCTTCCTGAAAATTGCAGAAAGTATATCGAATTTGCTGAGAAGGCAGTCGGTGTTCCTTTCAAGATGATTTCTAATGGACCTAAGCGTGAGGACATCATTCTAAGATAAGACCGGAGGGATTATTTTGTGTGGTATAGTTGGATACATAGGCTATGAACAAGCGGCTCCTAACCTTTTAAGTGGACTTGAAAAGCTTGAATATCGTGGTTACGATTCAGCAGGTGTCTGTGTTTATGACGGAGAAAAACTCAATGTTTTTAAGGCAAAGGGCAAGCTAAAAATTCTTAGTGATATGATTGATGGTGGCAAAGCTGTTAAAGGTACAGTTGGTATAGGCCATACAAGATGGGCTACTCACGGCGAACCATCAGATGCAAATTCACACCCTCATCTGAGCGATTCAGGTAAATTTGCTGTTGTTCACAACGGAATAATAGAAAATTATATTAAGCTTAAAGACCATCTTATTCGCAGAGGAGTAAAATTTTACTCTGAAACGGATACAGAGGTTATAGCACAGCTTTTGGATTATTATTATACTGGAGATATTATTGATACTGTTATCAAGGTTCTTTCTAAGGTTAATGGTTCATATGCCCTTGGCATAATTTGTCTTGATAATCCCGATCAGATTATTGCAGTAAGAAAAGAAAGTCCACTCATTATCGGACTTGGCAAGAATGAAAACTACATTGCAAGTGATATTCCTGCAATTCTTGAAAAGACAAGAGATATTTATCGTCTTGATGCAGATGAAATTGCTATTATTACAAGTTCAGATGTTAAGATTATTAACACTGATAAGGACGAAGTTAAAAAAGAAGTTCAGCATATAAACTGGGACATTTCTGCTGCTGAAAAGGGCGGTTATGAAACATTTATGTTTAAAGAAATTATGGAACAGCCGAAGGCTTTTCGTGATACTATAAATCCAAGAATCAAAGATAATAGAATTGTCTTTGATGAAATAAACCTTACACCTGAACAGTTTAAAAGCTTTAAAAAGATTTGTATAGTTGCTTGTGGTTCTGCATATCATGTAGGCGTTGTTGCAAAATATGTATTTGAACAGACATTGAGAATTCCTGTTGAGGTTGATGTTGCTTCGGAATTCCGTTATAGAAATCCGATTGTCGATGATAAAACCCTTGTGATAGTAATAAGTCAGTCTGGTGAAACAGCTGACACTCTCGCAGCACTCAGAGAGGCAAAGAGTTATGGCGCTTATATTCTTTCTATTGTAAATGTTGTTGGAAGCGCTATTGCAAACGAATCTGATGATGTTGTTTATACATGGGCAGGTCCTGAAATTGCTGTTGCCACAACAAAAGCTTATAGTACACAGCTTGCAGTTGTCTATCTCCTTACAATCTATTTTGGAGATATTCTTGGAATAATTTCCGAAACAGACTATAAAAAATATCTTTCTGAGCTTAGACTTATTCCAGATAAAATAGAGCAGATTCTTAAAAATAAAGAAGATATTCAGTATTTTGCATCACAGCAATTTGATAACAGAGATATATTCTTTATTGGCAGAAATCTTGATTATGCTCTTTCTCTCGAGGGCTCGCTCAAGCTAAAGGAAATCTCTTATATTCATTCGGAGGCATATGCAGCTGGTGAACTGAAGCATGGAACTATTTCTCTTATAGAAGATGGTACACTTGTAGTTGCTCTCGCAACACACGAAAATCTTTTTGAGAAAACTATGAGTAATGTCGTTGAGGTTAAATCCAGAGGTGCGGTTGTTCTTGGACTTACCTGTGAAAACCACCCCGAAATTGAAAAAAGCGTTGATTTTGCTTTTTATATACCAAAGACCTGTGATATTATGTTGCCATCCTTGGCAGTAATTCCGTTGCAGCTTTTCGCTTATTATGTCGCTTCTTTAAAGGGCTGTGATATTGATAAGCCGAGAAATCTCGCAAAGTCTGTAACAGTTGAATAAGTTTTTGAGGTGAAAATGATGGAAATTAAAAATGAAGCGGTTCTTATTCTCGACTTCGGAGGTCAGTATAGCCAGCTTATCGCAAGAAGAGTTCGTGAGCTTAATGTTTATTGTGAGATTAAGCCATATAGAATTTCTGCTGAGGAGATTAAGCAGGGCAACTATAAGGGAATTATTTTCTCTGGTGGTCCTAATAGTGTTTATGCTGAAAAAGCTCCTAAGTGTGACCCTGAGCTCTTTGAGCTTGGTATACCTGTTCTTGGTATTTGCTATGGTGCTCAGCTTATGGCTAATATGCTTGGCGGAGAAGTTAGCACTTCACTCGTAAAAGAATATGGCAACACAAATGTTTTATTTGATAGTACAAGTACACTTTTCCAAAATGCAAGCGATGAAAACATCTGCTGGATGAGCCATACAGACTATATTTCTAAAACTCCTGAGGGCTTTAAGATTGTTGCTCGTACAGACGATTGCCCTGTTGCTGCTATGGAAGACAGAACAAATAAATTTTATGCTATGCAGTTCCACCCAGAGGTTCAACATACAAAAGAGGGTATGACTTATCTTAAGAACTTCCTCTATAATGCTTGTGCTTGCAAGGGCGATTGGAAGATGAGTTCATTTGTTAATGATACTATTCAGCATCTTAAAGAAACTATTGGTGATAAAAAAGTGCTCTGTGCATTATCAGGCGGAGTTGATTCTTCTGTTGCAGCTGTTCTTGTACACAAGGCTATTGGAAAGAATCTTACTTGTATCTTTGTTGACCACGGACTCCTTCGCAAGGACGAGGGCGACCAAGTTGAAAAGGTATTTAGAGAGCAGTTTGATATGAATCTTATTCGAGTAAACTGCAAGGATAGATTCCTCAAAAAGCTTGAAGGTGTTTCTGACCCTGAACGCAAGAGGAAAATTATTGGTGAAGAGTTTATTCGTGTATTTGAAGAAAAAGCAAACGAGCTTGGAAAGATGGATTATCTTTGCCAAGGAACAATTTATCCTGATGTTGTTGAGAGCGGTGTAGGTGAGGCTGCTGTAATTAAGAGCCACCACAATGTTGGCGGACTTCCTGAAGATGTTAATTTTGAGGGAATTATTGAGCCTTTGCGTTATCTCTTTAAAGATGAGGTTCGTAAAGCTGGTCTTGAGCTCCTTATTCCATCTTTCCTTGTATGGCGTCAGCCATTCCCAGGTCCAGGTCTTGCTATTCGAGTTCTCGGAGAAATTACAGATGAAAAGCTTGATATTCTCAAAGATGCAGATGCAATTATGCGTGAAGAAATAGCAAACGCAGGACTTGATAAGGATATTAATCAATATTTTGCAGTTCTTACGAATATTAAGAGCGTTGGTGTTATGGGCGACGGAAGAACCTATGATAGTACAATCGCACTTCGTGCTGTAACAACAAGCGATTTTATGACTGCTGACTGGGCACACATTCCTTATGATGTTCTTGGAAAAATTTCCAGTAGAATTATCAATGAGGTTAAGCATGTAAACAGAGTTGTTTACGATATTACTAGTAAGCCTCCAGCAACTATTGAGTGGGAATAAATCGTATTGTTTTTGGGCAACACTGATTTTTAACCATCGGTAAAATTTGATATTCTCGAATGACCTTGAAGGAGCAATCCTTTGAGGTCATTTTTTACGCCCAGAATCGAAGAAAACCTTGAAAAATCAAGAGATTTTGTCAATAAAATTCCGATTTTATTGTAATTGAATGAGTGCAACTGGGAAAGTGATTTTTGCCCCTTTGGTTAAAATGAGCTTTGTCTCAGAACATAGAGAAAATTTTAATTCTTATTTTTGGGAAAACATTCTTTGTGTAAAAAACGGCTTAAATTCAATGAAAATCGGATATATGGGAACATTCCAATTTGATTTTTGGGAGGTGAATATGATTTTTGGGAAAGATTTTCCCAATTTTGAAAAAGTTTTTGGGAGTTTTGATTGACAGAATCAGAAAGGTTGAAGCAGATGCGAAAAAAGAATTACAAAGGCAGATGTGTCAAAAAATCTGTCAGTAAGGCAAAGGATATTTGCCGCACTTATGATGAAATTCAACTTTCTTATTTGGATGTTTTACAGGGCAATCCAGATATTCAAGAAATCCGCTGTAATATCCCACTTGACGGTTCGGAACTTGGAGAATACACAACAGATTATATGTGTGTGAAATCAGATAATGATTTGATGGTACGGGAATGTGTCTTTCGAAAACTGTTGCCAAAGCCAAAGACTGCAAAGTTGCTGGATGCCTCACGGGTTTATTGGTTAAAGCGTGGTATTACAGATTGGGGGTTGGTTGTTGATGCAGAAAAATGATTTATTACGAAATGAAAACAGCATTTTTAGGGTGTTACAGATACAAAATGATATGACATTGATAATTGACTGTGTAAAGCGGACAATGCCAAAATGGTGCGATTGTACTGGCTATATCTCGTGTTCAGAAGATGATTTGATTGCCACAACAAAAATATCTCCTCTTCCATTAGAAAAATTGGATGCTGACAGTCGGCACTATGCTTATGAGCATTACAATATGATTGCAGGTGTACTTCCCTTTGTAGACAATGATACAGAACGATGCAACATGATTGGCAGAGTTGCAGAGCTATTTCATGTGAGCAAGCAAACCATTCGGAATAATTTATGTTTATATTTGTCATACCAAAATATATCTGTTCTTGCTCCTAAGAAATGCAGTTATAAACGCCCTTTGACAGAGGATGAAAAGAATATCCGTTGGGCATTGAATAAGTATTTCTATACTCAGAAAAAGAATAGCTTGCAGACCGCTTATACCATAATGCTGAAAGAAAAATACTGTGACAGTACTGGATTGCTGTTTCCAAACTACCCCACCATGAATCAATTCCGTTATTTCTATCGGAAACACAAAAAAATGCAGACCTATTACATTTCCCGTGATGGATTAAAGAACTATCAGCGGAATAACAGACCACTTATTGGAGACGGAATTCAGTCTTTTGCCCCTGCTGTTGGAACAGCAATGCTCGATTCAACTATATGTGATATTTACCTTGTGGACGATGTGGGAAATTTAGTTGGCAGACCAATCCTGACGGCTTGTGTGGACGCTTACAGCGGTTTGTGCTGTGGTTATTCCTTATCATGGGAAGGCGGTGTGTACAGCCTTAGAGGGCTTATGAGCAATGTTTTGGTGGATAAGGTTCAATTATGTAATCAATTTGGAATCTGTTTAGAACCTGCCAAATGGGCAAGTAGCGGTGTACTACCCGGAATATTGGTTACAGATATGGGTAGCGAATATAAGTCAGAAAACTTTGAGCAAATTGCGGAATTAGGGATTACAATTATTAATCTCCCTGCCTACCGCCCAGAACTGAAGGGCGCAGTAGAAAAATTTTTTGATGTTATACAGGGACTTTTTAAACCATATCTAAAAGGAAAAGGTGTTATAGAACCTAATTACCAAGAACGTGGAGCACATGATTATCGAAAAGATGCTTGTCTTACAATGAGAGATTTTGAAATTATTATTTTAAGATGTCTCATTCATTATAACAGTAAGCGTATATTAGATGCTTTTCCATATACAGAAAATATGATTGCTGATGGTGTAAAACCTTATGCAAATGAAATCTGGAATTGGGGACGGACACAAGCTGGTGCTACGCTGATACAGACAAATTATAAGCAGCTTATTCTAACACTATTTCCCCGTACAAACGGACATTTCAGCCGTAAAGGACTGAAAGTAAACAAACTCCGTTATCATTGCGAAGGGTATACAGAGCGGTATTTGAAAGGCGGTGTCGCTGTGTGTGCCTATAATCCAGAGAATGTTTCTTCTGTTTGGCTTATTGAAAATGGGCAGTATATTGAATTCTCTTTGATAGAATCACGTTTTCAAGAAAAAACTTTGGATGCCACAAAAAAAATACAGCAAGAACAAACCAAATTGATAACTTCTGCTACCGCAGACAGCATTCAAGCAAAAATTGACCTTATTAGTCATATCCAAACCATAGCAGAAAACGCTACAAAAAAGAGTAATGTAAATATAGGTGCTATCCGCCATACCCGACAGAAAGAGCGTGCCAATCGCCACACAGACTATATGAAAGCTGGTACAACAAATGATTAATATAACGGGTTATCTTCCTAAAATGAAAACAGGCAAAGCACTTGTGAACGCTATGACAATTTTACCCAAATTTGATTTCGACATACGCAACCAAAATGCTGCTACCCGTTTAATGGCACTATCAGACCTATATAAGATTTATATTCCCTCTGAAATGAGTATTGACATCTATAACAAACTATATTTGGCTTTATTGCGGTCGTTGCAAAAGAAATATACAAAAATAGCAATCCGTCAACAGAGAGAGAACCACAAAGCAATTCAAGAGCAGGAATATGACTCTATCATGGGCGGTTCTGATAGCTTCACGATTATTGGAACTTCTGGTATTGGGAAAAGTTCTGCTATCAGCCGTGCAATAACCCTTATAACAGAGAATCGTGTTATTGAAATAACAGATCCCTACACAAAAATAATCCCCTGTATTACAGTGCAATGCCCGTGGGATTCCTCAATAAAAGGATTGTTATTTGAAATATTGCGTAAAGTTGATGAAAACCTTGATAGCAATTATTATGCAAATGCTGTCCGTGCAAGAGCAACAACGGATATGCTCATTGGTTCTGTCAGTCAGGTTGCTTTGAACCATGTAGGAATACTTATTGTAGACGAGATTCAAAATGTATGTAAAAGTAAAAATGGCAAGAATCTTGTAGGAATGCTCACGCAGCTTATTAATAACAGCGGTATTTCGATTGCTATGGTTGGTACACCAGAAAGTGTAGTCTTTTTTCAGCAAGCGTTGCAGTTGGCACGGCGTTCTTTGGGGTTAAGATATGGTTCGATGCCATATGGAGATTATTTCAAAACCCTCTGCCAGACTTTGTTTTCTTACCAATATACAACGAAAACTTGCTGCCTTACTGAGGGGATAACAGAATGGCTTTACGAGCATAGCGGAGGTATCACCTCTACCGTTGTATCATTGGTTCATGATACGCAGGAAATCGCTATTATGACTGGTAAAGATGTAATAGATATAGATTTGTTGAATACTGCTTATCAAAATCGAATGGGAATGTTGCATGATTATTTACAACCGCACATTAAACCTAAAAGTCAAACAACAGCTTTATTTAAGAAAAAAGATACTATCCAACCGACTGAGTGCGAATGTGAAATTGAAAATCAATTTTTAATTGCAAAAGTGGCAATGCGTTCAAAATATGAAGGTACAGATATTGTTGTAGCTTTAAAGGATTTCTTTACTATTGAGGAGGTTACACTATGATAGTATATTTTCCTACTGCATATCCAGATGAGTTGTTATATAGCCAGTTATCACGATACTATATCAAGTCTGGACATATTGCTTATATTTTTGCTGCAAAGGAATTGTTTGAACGAAGTACCGACAGACCAGATGTGGAATTTCTCAATAGGTTTTCCACTACTGCCCTTCCCGTTATTACGCAGAATAGTTCCATAGAGCAAATTATTTTGAAACATACCATGTTTCCTTATTATGGACGTTTTGTTTCAAAAGAAAGACGTAGGAAAGCTTTTTATACTATGGCTTCTATGGAAGCTGGTTATAAAAATGTTCTGGCAATTCCCAAAAATAAAGATGGTAAACAACGTTACTTGCGGTATTGTCCATTATGCGTACAAGCTGACCGTCAAATGTATGGAGAAGCATATTGGCATAGAATACATCAGATGACTGGAATTAATATTTGCCCAATTCATAAATGTTTTTTATGCAATAGTGCTATGGCTATGGGTACAAAAACAAGTCCGATATTCTTTGATGCAGATTCCAATATCTCAAACTGCTTAGAGATTCAGTACAGTGATAATGAATTAGAATGTTCGCTTGCCGAGTATATGGCAGCGGTATTCAGAGCTGATATTGATATGAATTCATATGTGACAATAGGGAAGTATCTCCATTATCGTATGGCAGGGACAAAATATCTTTCACATAGAGGACAGCATCGTAACATCTCTGTGCTTCATGATGATTTCGTAGATTACTACAAATCTTTGCAAGACAACTGGTTTACAGAACTGTGGCAAATCCAAAAGGTTATGACAAATGACAGGGTGAATTTCTATGAAATCTGTCTGTTGGGTATGTTTTTGAACATATTGCCAGATGAACTTACCCATCCAGTTTTGCCCAAGAAATCTGTTGCAGAGAATTATGATGAGCGGATATTTGAACTTCATAAAAAGGGGTTAAACTATCAACAAATTGCAGATATGCTTGGTGGCTCGTATCATACTATAAAAGCTATTGGCGAAAAAAGGTACGGAACATACCATAAACAACCGAAAAAGCTACTAAAGTTCGGAGCAAAGCCAAAGGACTGGAATACTGTTGATAAGTCAATGCTCCCACTCGTAGCGAGAACAATTGCTCAATTACATGGTGATAAAATAACACGTCCTCGCAGGGTAACAGTTTCAACCATAGAAAGACTCTTAGAACTTCCATCAAAACGTATAGAATTATTACCTCGGTGTAAAGCACTTGTTGTTGAAAACATAGAAAGTTTGAATGAATACTGGGCGAGAGAAACAATATGGGCAGCAAATAAAATAATTACAGAAGGACAACCATTCAATTGGACGCATTTGCGAATGTTGACAAATATGCGTCCTGAGAATTTACAAGCGTGTATTCCATATCTTTCGAAGTTTGGAACAGCGGATATGGTGGAGAAAATAAAATTAATTACAAAAGAACACTCTAATCATTGTTAGAAGGAGTGTCTTTAATCCCTTGTTTTTTAAATTAATAGTTGTTAAAATCTTCCTTGTACAAGATACAAGCAAAAAAAATAGCCAGCAATAAAAGCTGGCTATTTTGTATACAAAAATTTAAATTAAAGCGTAAAAAAATAAGGAACAGAATTATTAATTCTGTTCCTTATCTACTTTGATAAAATCAAAATAATAATTTCAATCCACGCTCTCCTCACGGAGAGCGACAAATCAATCGGATTTTGATTGCTAAATCCTCCCGATAACGAAGCATCAATCGTTACCTGACACTATTAATATAGCATATATATATGGTCTTGTCAATACTTTTAAACTTTTATTTTTAAATTTTGTCCTACATAAAGGCAATCTTTATCCTTAATATTATTCAACTCTAAAATTTGTTTAACAGGCACATTTGTCTTATAAGATATAAAATTTAAAGTATCACCTTTCATTACCGTATAAGTTTCCATATTTATCACCTCTTTATTTGACAATAAGTATTTTAAATGATAAAATTATATAATAACATCATTTAATTTTAAACAACCAATTTTTTTATTACAAAAATTATCAATTTTATTATTTAATATATTTTCAATAACTTTATCAGCATGGTATAATAACACCACAAGTTCTGCATTTTCATTACAGTTTTTAATATCAAAATTAATATCTAATAATTCCATATAATCTATTTCAGAAATAGTAAAAAATTTATTTTTAAATTCCGAAAAAGTATGAGGTTTTTTACAAAATGAAATTATATTCTCAATTTTTTGTTTTTTGAATTTTGGCTTTTTCTATATCTATGCGATAAAAAACATAACTAAATAACAGCCCAATAGAAGCGACTGTGATAAATATAATAAAATAACTAAAATTTGTTGGCATCATATTCTCCTTTTATAATATAATGATTTGAAGTGATTTTATGATTAAAAAATTTTTAAAAAGAAATCTAATAATATTATTAAACAAACTCAAACAAAACAATTTTAAAATTAAATTCTTAATTACTCTTTTTATATTAGTAATTATCCTTTCTGTATTGGGAAACATAAAAAAGAATAATAATGAAAATAATCAGTTTTATGTATCTGCAACAACTATATGTTTTACAATGTGGTGGACATTGTTACCTATAAGTGAAAATAAAAAGGATAGAATATTTAGAAAAAGTATAATTTATTTTATTATGTCTGTTATAACTTTATATGCCATTCCATTTCTATTAGATACATATTTTATTGCAACGCCTACTACTTGGGAACTTGTATTTGCAACAATCTTGCTATTTTTAATTATATTGTTTCTAATAGATGTTTTTGAAACATTATTTAGAGTAGCGGTTTCCGCTTTAAGTAAGCTATGGGATAAAATTTTAAATCCAAATTCAAGTCCTATCTCAACAATTATAAAAAAATATAACAGCAATTTTAGTTACTATAACAGCTTTTATTACATCTCTGATAGGACTTGTAAAATTGTTTATACCTAATTAAATTTTTTCAAAATCATTTGCTATCCATTTTTTTGCAAGCTTACTTTCTCCAACATATACATACCTTTCATCTTTATACATATAATAGGCATTAGGTATAAGTTGTACACCAACCGTAAAATTAAATGGATTATCAGCTACACCAACAGGATTTTCTTGTTCCACATAAGTTTGTTTAACTAATACATCACCAAGATACTCTTCAATCCAATCATATCCAAGTTTATCTGATTGTACGGTTTTATTTGTAAATCCACCAAAAGTATCAATTTTATCTTCAATAAACTTACTCTGTTTTATCTTATTAAGCAAAACTTCAAAATCATTTTTATCCATTAATTATACACCTCACTTATTTTCTTTAACTGTTCTTCCGCTAATGTGTCGGTAGGGGAGATAGGCAAACTATAATCATTATCCAATATTATAGGTGTATTTTTATTAATTTCTTTATAATTATCAATGCTATCAGATGAGCCGAGATAAAGAATTTCGGCTCTCATTGTTTCGTTTTCTACATCTGTAATAACATTATCTAAATTATCAGGCTTTAAAATCCTAAGACCATTTTCTTCTGTCAAAGTCATTTGTAAATTCCTTTCTTATTTCATTCTCTTTGAGCCATATGTGATATTCTCGGTTTTAATATAATAATCTTTGCCATTAGCATTAATTATACTCCAACCTGCGTTTTTACCACTTTCTATTGAACAAATATAATAATATTTATCATTTGATGTTAAATATGTAACTGGCTTTTTATCTGAAATGTTACTATAAAGAGGTATTTTAATATCAACATATCTATAAGCTGATATACCTGTTTTTGAAATTCTTGTATTCTGTATGTAACCAGTAGTGTTATTACCATGAACTTTAGACCAACCACAACCATCATCGGATATATAGTCTACTTCTGTACCAACTGTAAGAGTCGCAAGTTTACGAGAACTACCACCCTTATCATCAACCCAAGGATGAGAGCGAAGATATGATGTTTTATTTATAACTTTAACCGCACTACTTTTATTATTGTTATTGCTTGAATTTGTATAATCTTTAAAAATCCAGTTCATATCAACACTTCCAGAAATACCAGAAACCGAACCATTTTCAGAATACTGCCAGATTGCACAATCATAGCTTGGTGAAGATACACCCCAATTAGCAAGCCAAATATCATATTTTTTCAGAAGTTCATCTTTATAGAGATAATTCTGTAACCAATTAGGATTACAATAAAGAATAGGCTTATATCCTGCTGATTTTATTGTGTCACAAAAAGCAATAACCATATCTGTACATACTCTACGACCTAAACCTGTTTGTGAAGAATCTTCAATATCAAATGCAACGGGCAAATCTATCTTATAGCCTTTAATAGTCTTTAAGCAAAACTCCGCCTCTCGCTTAGCTTCGAAAGCAGACTGTGCATAGCTATAATGATATACACCACATTTTACACCTGCTCTAACAGCATTGGTGATATTGCGTACAAACTTATTATCAATCTGATTAGGATTTTCTACACCGAAGCTTGAACGAATCATAGCATATTTAACCCCTGATTTGTATACCTTGTTCCAGTCAATGTTTCCATTCCAAGTGCTGACATCAATCAATTTTTCTTTCAATGTAAATACCCCATTTCAATATAATAATTTCTTTCAGACATAACTTCATCACCAGTTACACTATCAATTTCATCATCTGTAATATTAAGATTTTCTTTTAAAACATTTCGATTTTCTTCTGGATTATATGCTAAAGCTTTAATAAGTTGTCTTTTAACTTGTTCTGTCATAAATTCACCCTCTTTTATTACTGTTTAACCCATTCACCCATATGCAACATATATAAATCGCCAGTATCAGTACAATATGCTGCACTACCTTCGCCAGCATTATTTATATTATTCAGCTTTTCAACATCTGTACTTTTTAAAATATAATCTCTTCTATGATTAGGATGTTCTTCTAAATATTTAACACTTCCCATATCTATTACTTTATCATCGGCAAAGAGCATACCACAGATTTCTTTCATATTTTACCTCCATTTATATTTGTATTAAAATACTACATATAATTGTATCTATGAGTTGTTTATCAAAATATAGTCTATATCTACTATATACAGTACGAAATACACAATAATTATTTAAATATACCATATATAGTATTTGAAATTATAATACATTACTATATATGGTATATTTTATCAATAAAATTCGTATTTTATGCTAAAGTCCAGTTTTTGTCTGTCGCTATGGCTTTTTGTGCATCGCTGAGCTTTGCGAGATTAGTTACTCCAAGCGTCAATATATACGCTGTCTGTCCTGTACGGTCAGCAAGAGCCGTAAGCATTGCTACAAGCGTATCTACGCTGTATTTTGTACTTGGTGATAAATCAAGACCATTGCAGTTAAATCCGCTACCAAGAGTGACATTAGTGAGATTTGAACAGTTGATAAATACTGATTTTCCTAATTTTGCGACAGTGTTAGATATTGTCATATCACTAAGAGATGTACACCCATAAAAAGCATTATCTCTAATTTCTATTACACCATCAGGGATATTTACGCTTTCAAGACTTGAACAGAAGTTAAATGCCGTTACCCCTATTATTGTTATACTATCAGATAAAGTAACACTTGTCAGCTTAGTACAAGCATTAAATGCACCTCGTCTAATTTCTGTCCAGCCGCTTGGTATGACAAATTCTGTAACTTCGCCTGTAAGAACGCTCTCATATGTATCAGCTTTTTGCTTACTATTTTTAATCTCAATATCCTTTTCAGCAATCTGGTTATTCTTTTCGGCAATCTCAGACTCATAAGTACTTACTTGCACTTTATAATTTTCAATCTGTTTTTTACATTCTTCTAATTCTTTTCTTTCTTCGGGGGTAAATGGTTTTAAATCACCTGAAAGTTTCTGTATCTTTCCATAAATAGCTGCTTCTATAATGCTCATTTATTATTCCTCCACTTCAGGCAATCCAGCTATACTTGTAAGTACAGACAAAACACCAGCCAATAAACTTGCTGATGCTACTGCAAGCCAATTTACATCTTGCATAACTGCTGCTACGCCAATCGTAGCCACCGCTGTTTGAGCCATTGTTTTTATTGCTCTGATACCCGCAGCCTTAAACCAAACCTTTGTTTTATTTTTCATATTATTACTTCCTTTCGCTTTCTAAATCGGCAATTCTATGATTAATAATTTTAAGTTGTTCTTCTTGCACACTTGTTTTTTCTTCGAGGTGATACATTCGCTCAACTAAAATATTATGTTTATCTACTTTCTTTTCTAATTCACTTATACGATAGGTTGTTAATTTATTACCTGCTAAAATACCGCCAAAAGTACCGATAAGTGCCAATCCACCAGAAATAAGTGCAGAAATCACGCTTGAATCCGTATATATCACTCCTTGATTTTAATTAATGTATTGCTATCAACAACAAAGAATCTGTTACTATCAATAATCAATATATTTCCTGCAAGAACATTTGAGCAATCATACACACTTTTCATATCGTATACAGCATTATTATTTTGCATAAGTGGCTTGCTTTCTATAATTTCTACATTTTCATCTCGACTATAAAGCAAACGATTTGTTGTTTTGTAAGTTTCGCCCTGATGATTTTTATCTGTACGAATAAACTCCGACTTGCTTGCTATTGTATTAATACTATTGCTATAAGCTACAATGTTAAAATTCTGCTCGTGATATGACATTACACTATAACTACAAGTAGCTGGTAAAATCTGATTATAATCTCCGAATAAAATAGCTATTGCGTTATCATTTGAAATTAGCATAAAGTTAAGAGTTCTTGTTGATACATTTGTAGTAAAAAATAATTGATTCGCGAAAGTAAGATATACAAATGACTTTTCATTTTCATTTATTATTGCTCGTATATAATATCTTTGAACACTTGATTTTATATTACTATCTCTTTTTAATTTTATCTTATAGCAATTATTAATATTAAAAATTATAGTTGGAATATATGATGAATCTTCATTAGCAAACTCTGCGTCAATGTCCGTTTCGCAAGTAATTCTGCTGTCTGCTGATGTTAATTCATTCGCAAATGCTTTGATAAAATCCTTTTCTGTTCCGTTTATGCTTACTGACTTATTTATATAACTCATTCTGTTACCTCGCTTTCTTCGTAGACAATAGGTACTACTCTTGATATTGTTTTGATGAGTTTATCAAAATAATTTGCAGTAGTTGTATAGTGGTCTGACTTGCCACCGCTTTTGATTTGAGATATTTTTCCATATATTTTCTTTCTTACTACTTGTCCTTTTGTATATGTTTCCATTGACAATCATTCCTTAGATGTTATTGCTCTACGAACCTTAAAAATAGAACATTCAGTAGTCATATAATACTTTCCATCACTTGTTTGAATACCGACATCATAAAAGTAATTTTTATGTTCTAAATTTAAGGTATCACTGGGTACAAAATAAATTCCATATCCCTCATTAATTTTATCTTTACTTGTAGCTATCTTTTTGATAATGTATTTAGAATTATCGGAATTTACATCATCTTCTTTTACGCCAAAAATTATTTTGTCACCATCTTGTAAGTTATAAATGCTACCATCTTCATAGTAGATAATATACTCTATATCCATATTTGTTCCTCTAACTATTTCAAAATCCACAAACATCACTCAATTCTTTTTTTTAGATTTTTCAAAGTTTAAAGCATTTTGATATTGTTGCTTTTCTGTTTCATATTGCCTTCTCATAGCATTTTTTGTTTCCTCTAAAAAACTCTGTAATATCGGCTCAATAACAAAAGGAGGTAAACCAGATTCGTTTATCTCCTTTGTTAAAGTATTTATTAAATCTTCCCTCACTAACATGATAGGTTTTTTTATTGTTTCTTCCATTAAATTATCATTCTCCTTTATGTTTCTATCCATGATACATATTGTATTTTTTGTCCATCTATCGTTATTGAATTTAATCCAAGTTTATAATTTCCAAAATAAAAATTATCTGTTTTAATTTTTACTCCACTACATTCAATCTCCTTATCACAAAAAAGACTATTATGTATTATAAACCCATCTGTTTCGGTATAACGAACCTTATTAAGATATACTTTATTTTCAGAATCATACACATTCCAAGTGAGAGCATCTCCGTCAACTAAATCAAATGTAAGACCATAATTGCCACTTGCACCACCACGAATACCAATTTGTCCTATTTCTTTTTCTCCATATAAATATTTAACGCCTTGCTTACTAATTACTGTTTTTCTACCATCAACATCATCGACAGTTATAGTATTATTTGCACTATCAATAGAAAAAGTTCCATCAACAGAAAGTAATTTATTTCCTTTAATTATCCAACCAGCTATTTCACCTGTTGTTGCTGTAACCTTACCATTGAAAGTACCATTACCACTATTATCAAAACTTAAAACATTACCCTTTGAGTTACTAATTGTAAAAATAGATTGATTATTTGGATTAATAGCTACTGTATTTGTACTATTGGTAATTGTCAAACCATTTTCATTAAATTTTAAGCTATTGTTTTTATTGAATATAGACAAATTTTCACCTACAATAAGTTTGCCAACAACAGCTTCGCCATTTACACCATACTTAGTTTCCATAGTACCCGTTTCGGGATTTACATATATAAATTTTCCAATAGCTGTTTTTGTGGTTTCCCAGTTATCATCTGTAACAGCAATAGTGGAGTTTATAATTTTTATTTGTTCCGATTCATAACTATCTGTAATTGAATTGTATTCTGTAAACAACATACCATGTGAATCCCAAGATTGACATTGATTATCAGCACCACCAATAATTTTTACATTAGTAGCGTCTAATCCATTAGTAAACCAATCTCGAATAACTTCATTACTTTTTTCGCCTTGATTAGCTTGTCTTTTAGTAGAACTATATGAAGAAGCCATTGAATTAGATTTAGATAATATACTTTGAATATCACTTATTCCATCTTTAATCTTTGTTAAATCAGAAAATTCAACTGATAATTCTTCAAGATTATCGAAATCAATTTCATAACTAATAAGTCTAAGTTTATAAATAACATCATCAACCAAACATCTTATCCAGTTACCCACTTCAAAATATTTAACAATAGGTTTGAATTTCTGAATTATCAATAAGTTCTTTAAACTACAAGAAATAGAGTGTTGTAATTCTGCTGATTTGTAAATTTCCTTTTCAGCAGTATCAATAAATTCTTGAGCTTTTTTGAAAATTTCAGAATTACTTAATCCGTCAGAAATATAATTATCATTTGAATATTTATCTTCTCTACGAAAACTATTAAATTCATTAAGCAAATCTGTTCCTAAATATTTTTCAAAGTTTAAATTATCTTGAGTTGTATTTCTTAATGTTATAACATCATTTTGTAAATCTGTAATAGTATCTAATTCGTTTTGTCTTAATGTCATTTCACTTTGAATGGCATTAAGTTTATTACGATAAGGAATATATAATTTAGTATAAAGATTGGATTCTCCATTACTTGATGTTTCATCTGTTCCAGCCCAAGTATTAGGGTTAGACACATCTTGTTCTATAAGTATGTCAATGCAAGCCTGACAAGCATCGGCAAAAGATTTTAACCTATTAAGACAATATTTTTTTAATTCATTACAAAAATCATCATATTCCTTTTTAAATAACCCTGAAATACTTAAATCTTCTTTATCCGATTTTTTTAATGCTTTATCTAATTTTTGTTTAACATACTTTTCATAATCATCATTAACATAAATGACTACATTATTTCCAGTTGCAGTATCTTCTTCATCAGAGCTATTAGTAATTTTAAAATTACCTTCCCAAATATGACCCTTTGTACTATAACTTGAAGATACAATTTCAACATCATATCTATAATCAAGTATAACCTTTGCAACAGATAAAACAGTATTATCAACAGTAGATTTAGAAGCTACTGATATATCTGTAACAGCAACAGGGGAGAGGTTAGCCATTGTTAATAAAGCAAGCTGCTCTGAAGCAGATGTATCACTTAAATTAGCATCAGGCATTAAACTATGCTCTAAATATCCTGAAAAATCAATAGTGTTATAATAAGATTTCATTAAATTAGAATAACCAACTACATTTTCAATCTTCTCTAAATCTTCTTTATAAGTAATATATTTATCAACTAAATTGTTATATTTAACCAATTTTTGATTATCAAGATTATATTCATAGATTGTTTGATAATTACTATATAAAGTATCATAACTTTTGATTTTATTTTGTAATTCTGTTGACATTCCTTCAAACATATTTTCAGAAAAATACCACAAATAATCCGTTCCATTTGGATTGCAGTTTCTAATAGAAGCTGTCATTAAGTCATCACCAGCTTCTAATTTAAAACAATTTTTTACTGAACTTGTATCTGTTTTTAATTGAATATTATTACTAAGTTCATCTGCACTTATAAAAATATTTGTATCATTTCCATATCCTTCTTTAATGTCTGTATTACCACATTTAGGGCAAATATCTGTAAATTCACCACGATAGCCACAAGATACACAATTAGATTCTAAATCATATACTGAAATTGTTCTTAAAATATTTCCGTCTAAATCTGAACAAACATTTATAATAAATAAACAATTTATTTCTTCTGAAATCTCTTGAAAAGCATCATATAGAGATTTATCATCAAAAGAAAATGTCCTTTGAATATTTGCAATCGTAGGCGAAACATATACAATCTTATAATGTGTAGCCTTCTCCATTATTCTATGTAATAAAGAAGCTTCGGGATGTTCAGGATTGTATAATACAGTAGGAATTTTATAATCTTCTCTTGCTATATCATCTTCTGTATTTATTTCTACTGAATAAAGATTAATTTGTGATAACTCAGAAGTTCCTAAATCTGTACAATTTATTGTTTTAATAACATTGTTTTCAGTTTCAACTGTTTCAATATGTATTTCAAACCATTTATCCCATTCTCTACACCATACTAATTTAAAATTTTTTATTTTATCCCATAAATAATTTTCTTTATTGTCAAGATATTTATAAACTTCAAAAGTGATTTCAGATTCATCTCTAAGGCTATCTTTGATATGAATATTTTGAGATTCTATTAAACCTAATTTATCTCCATTTCTTTCAGCCAATATAAAAGTAGGTGTTCGAGGGTTATTAGCTACATCAAAGTCTATATGAATACTCATATATACACCTCTTACAATCCTAATTTAACGGCAGGTGAATAACCTATCTCTATTTTGCAAGGTAATGAAACGGTTATTTTATTTACTCTATCATTATTTGTATTTGATATTCCAAAAAATTTCCAATTAAAATCCTTATGTACCTTATGAGAGAGTATAGAAGAATAAATAATAGGGTAATCAATAGTAATTACTTCATTTGCTGTGCAATTTTTAATTATGGTTGTTTCAATTTTATCTCCAACTTCATTTGATATTTTTAAATCTCCACTTATGTTTCCTATTGTAATTCTCATATGAGGATATATACAACCTTCATCATCAGATTCATCAATCAAAACTACTGTTTGATTAGCTTCTGTTATTTCAAGTTCATAATCTTTTTCCTTATTTAATGCAAAAGGCTTATTAGTTGTCATCTCTAACTCCAATCCATATATTTTTCCACCTACTTCAATATAACTAATATTAAAAGTTGCTTCAAAATAAAAATCTAAATAATTATAAGTCAAGTATCTAAAGCTATGGTAATCTTTTCTATTTAACCATCTTGCCAATTCTCTTTGTTCATCAACAGTGATTTCCATATCTTCATTATTACAAGTATTTTTACAAATTTGAAATGTATCTTCAAGTATATTCCCATATTTAGAATTAACTAAATAATTTTTAGTTCCATAAGAATTTGAAATAGTACTAAGATTAATGTTTGCACCTTTTACTGTATTAGTACTATTAGTACCAAATTCACAAACCATATAGCCTAAATCACTTAATTGTTTTCCGTCATATTCAAAATCTTCAAATCTCAAACGAAACACCTCCTATGGATAAAAGTAATTAGTTCTTTTTAAATATTTTTCTTTTAGGTTTACTAAATAAAGCTTTTTTAAATCCTCTTATTTCATTTAAAAGAACATTATAATTATTTTTTTGTTCTTCTAATTCTTTGAGTTCATTAGTCCATATTTCTTTGATATTTTCTAATTCACTTTTTAAAATATCTATCTTTTCTTGTTCCTCAGAATAAATTTCAATTCTTTTTCTTAACTTATCATTTTCTTCAATAAGTCTTTTATTGTTTTTAGTTAATATCTCTATTCGTTTATTATCGTTCATAAAACCTCCAAATAAAACAATAAAGGCAGAATAAAAACCAAATTTTATTCTGCCAATATTATATTATTTAATCGTAAATTTGTTTAAGCTTGATTTACCAATCACCCTGCTTGTTGTCATAGATTGTACAATTTTTTCAAATCTTTTATCTCTTTGCATAGTATAAATAAATTGTTCGTAATTTGTTACATTTGGTAAATTAATTTCAAAAGACATATCATTATTAAAAGTATTACCGTTTAAAGTAGATGGAATTGAAGGAATATTAAGTTTAAAATTATCCTTAATAAACTTAGTAGGGTCATTAGTTAGGCTATACAAATTTTTTGTAGCATCAGCATTAAGAACACTATCACCTTTCAATAAAGGCGTAAGTACTGCACCATCAGAAGGTCTAATAATAACCTCTTGTCCTTTTTCCTGAGTCCAAGCTAATTGATTAGAATTAATATAAGCACTTCCGCTTGCATAACCGTTGGCTTTCATCCATTCGAGCAATGCCTTACTTTGCTTTACATTAGCATAACCTTTCCAATCCTCACCATACTTCTTTTTTAATCCAGAGGCTTGCCAATAATAAGCTCCATATTTTGTGTCGATTCCAAAATATCTCATTCGAGCAACAAGGTTATTATTTATATCTTTAGAATTATCGCCTCTGCCTGACATATTTCCACCTTGCTGAAAGAAGCCATAGTCAGGAAGAATACCCATATTGCGATTAGCGTTGTCATTAGCTACTTTAATAGCATTTAGCATATTGGTGTTAATAACTTCAAGCGAACCTTTTATTCCAGTTAATGAATTTGTAACCCCATTCTTATAAGTACTCAAAGGCATACCGCTATTCCATGCATCCGTTATAGACTTAGAAACTGTATATCCAACATCTTTAGATTGATTTTGAATGGTATCAATAATTGAATCTGCATTTTTATTTGAGTTATCAATCATATCACTAACTAAGGCGTCAACATCATCAAGCCTTTCATTCAAAATCTTCTCATAATCATCATATAAATTATCTAACATTTTTTGCTGGTCTGAAACATATTTATCATATTCAGAATCTTTTAAGTCTGATTGAGCGTTTTCTAAATCAGTTTTAAGCTTTTGAATTTTAGCCTTTGATTCCTCAGATGTATCACCTTCATAAGCTGATAATTGTTTTTGAATATCTGTAATATTTTTTGTCTGTTCTGCTATTTTCTTTTGATAATCATATAAATCCTTGGCAGATTCAAGGGCTTCATTTCGTTTATCTATTAATTTTTGTAAGGCATCTAATTCTTTATTAATACCTTCTTCAACCATGTCTTTAATAGCGTCTTTTTCACTTTCAGATGCCGAAATAGATTCTCTTTGTTTAGAAAGCAAATCTTCTCTACGCTCTAATAAATCTTGATTATAAGGGTCTTTCGCAAGTTCTTTATCAATCTTTTTAATCTCTTTTGCATACTTAGAGGATTGTTCCATATAAACATTATAATTCATACCATGCAAACCCATAGTAGCATTACCTTCGTCAGTTAATTGACCTTTATCGTCATATAACTTATCGCTATCCATAAGATTGATTAAAAAATCTGATTCGTCAGCTATTGCAGAAATCTTTTCTTGTATTGTATCAAAAATATTCCAGTTGGCTTCACGAATAGATTTATTGTATTCTAAAATTGCAGTCTGTGATTCCTTAATTGCAGATTTGGTTTCTTCAATTTGGCTTTTCATCTCATTATAAGCCTGTGAACCTACCTTAATTCTACCTAAATTAACAGCATCATTCAAAGCAACATTCTGTTGTTGTTCCTTTTTTCGTAAATCAATAATATTAACTCTTTCATTAGAGGTTAATGCTGAATAATACTTTGTGCTTGTAATATATCCCTTAGTTTCACTTTGAGATATATTTTGCTCAATATCACCCTTTTTACGCTCAAATTTACTTAATATCGTATCCCATTGAGTACTTACATTATCAAAGTTAGTCTTTGCTAACTCTGATAACTTACTATTCAACTCAGATACGGCATCTCTACATTCATTAGCCTTTTCAATCCATTGTTGATATGTTTGAATTTTTTCTACTAAATCATCATTATCTTTTATAGTAGAAATATCAATAGTTCCATTGTTTACTCTATTTTTCCAATAATCTGAAAGACCTACTGAATTAGCTTCTTTTGTATATCTTGACTGTGCTAATTTTTGAACATCAATTTCGCTACGAATGTTTGCTTGCTCTTTAAATAGTGCTTTTGTGCGTTCATTCCATGTTTTGAATGTATTATTTACTGTATCATCTAATTTAGATATTGCATTTTCAAGCCTTTTTAGAAGAATTTCTATCCAATCAAAAACTTGTTTGCTTTCAGATTTATTGTCTTTATCTTTATCTGATGATGAACCGCTGGCTTTAGTTTTTACATTACCTTTATAAGTAATTAAACCCTTTCCAGTTGAATTACCATTTGCAAATGCTTTGCCACGCTTTTTACCACTGGTTATTTTACCATTTTCAAGCAGTTGCTTTGTCTGGTTCACAGAAAAAATTATGTCATTTCGTCTATACTTAAAAAATTCCGCCGAATCTTTACCAATAGTAAAGTAGTTGTTTCCTCTAACACATTTATATTTTGTTTTATTCGCTATATAAAACAGGGTACAACACCCCTCATAGTTTCCTATGAGATTAGACTATATCTTTATGTGAAATTAAATTATTATCTAAGATTTTTTCTATATTAAGATAATCCCAATAAGGAATCCTCAATAATGTAATATTTTTATTATTACAATAATCTGTATTGATTTTCTATAAGCACTTTGTTCCTCCTCTCATTTTAAATTAACTAAAAATAAAACACAAATTATATTTGTACTAAAAATAATTTCACATATTTACTATTTCGAATTGCCAATAACTTGCAAATCTACTCCCATAAGGGATAGTCGTTGAACTTTATCACATAAAATGTAATCTTAGCTGCTGATTATCCATTGTTTATAATACTTAGAACCATGTCACCATGTATATCACATATTTCATCTTATATCATTTTGTTAATTTTTTCTGTCTTTCGACCACATTCACACTTATCATTTCTGATTATGTTGTAGTTTAACAAACTTTAGGATTTTCCAGCAATTAAATAAATTATCTGGCTATAAAACTAACCAGTTCTTCGCCGAGTTCTCCTCCCAAATGAGTACCACTTGGTGTATTACCATTACTACCATTAGCGTGAGCTTTTCCAAATAAGCTACCAGTAAAAAACTTTACAACATTAGATAAAGGATTATCACTACTTTTTAGTTCACTTTCAACTTCAAGTTTTGCTTTTAAAGTAGGGGGGAGGCTATCAAGAACTTGACTATAATCCGCATGATAATAAACTGTACCATCTGTATCTTTATCAGTTTTCTCAAAATCTTTAACTGCCTTATCATCAACTTCTGTGTCAACAACAGCAACAGTACCTAAACCTAATTTTGAAATTTTATCTTGAAAATCTTTGCTACCAATTAAATTATCAATAGATTTTAAAAAGACATCTTTTGAAGAAGTATCAATTCCTAAACTAACCAATATTTGTTTGCCAGTTTTATTTCCATTTTGTTCCTTTAAATTTTCATATAATTCATTTATAGCATTATCGGCTTGTGTAGTATCAGCACCTATTTCAAGATTTATCTTTTTATCATTGATATTTTTATTGAGAGATTCGATTAAACCATATATAGTAGTAGCTTTAGTTAAATAATCTTTAGAAACAACTTTATTATTAGAATCTTTATAATAAGATATATTTCCATATCTATCATAGCCACCAATATAATTGTTCATATCTGTATCTACATTATATATACCACTTTCTTGGTCTACAATAGCCTGTTTAGTCTTTAATAAAGTTTCTAATTCTTTTTGAGCTTCTTTAGCACCTTCAAGCTTAATATTAATCTTTCCATTAGAATCTTTAAAACTATCTAAGTTTTGTTTAGCATCAGAAATTTTGTTATTTATATTTTCTAATGTCAATTCAGTATTTTCTAATGGTTTAAGGTCGCTATACTCACCTTTAAGATTTACAACCCACTCATAATCAGTAAGCTTTTTAAGCATACTTTCTACAAATTCAACATCAATACCTAATTTTTTAGCTGCATCATCATTGTCAATATTAAGTTCCCAAGTACCATCATCTTTGAGTTTAGCCCATTCAGGATTAACTTCTTGTAATGCGTGTAAGAAATTTAATACACCATCTGAACCTTCTGCTAAAAAATCTGTTGCTTTATAAGAAGTACCACTAATACTTTCCTTTAATCTTTCAAATTCTTTTCTGACTTCTGTCGGAGAAGCGGCAGACAAATCTTTATTAGAAAGCAAGTCAACATATTCTCTAAACGCATTTGTGCCTACAAGTCCTTCATCATAAAGCTTTTGAGCATCCTCTATGTAATTACGAATAGTATCATACATATCTCCTTCTTCACCAGAAGATTGAGCTTTTATCCATTTATTATAAGAAGATGTTAAACCTTCATACTGAGAAGCAAGTTGCGATACATTATCTATTTCAGTAACTATTTTACTTCTTTCATAATATAAGTCAGCTAATTTAGTAGCATCTGTACAATTATAAATCTCATCAGTAACATCTTGATAATCGTCTTTTAAATCTTTTAATTGTTTATCAATAGATTTTTTTTGAGATTTTTCGTATTCAGATTCTAATTCTTGTAAAGCTCTTTTGTTTAAATGAATACCATTTGCAGTTTTTTCAAATAATTCTTCTGAATCATATCCATCAAGATTTTTAAATCTATTTTTTATAAAATCAATAGAATCATCGGTTAATCCTGTTCCAGAACTTGATTCCTTTATTACACTATAAAGACTATCTAAATTTTCAGTTTCGGCAGAAAGATTAACACTGACATCAGTATTACCAACTATTTCTCCAACTTTAAGAACTGTATCAAGATAATTTTTCATTTGGTTTACAGATTCTTTAGTATCAAGATTATCTATTTGTTTATTGAATTTTTCAATAATATCACTATTTTCAGATTTAATCAATCTGGTAATAGCCTCAGATAGATTATCTGTTTCACCTGCAAGTTGTGGATACTTGTTGATAAGGTCTACTAAGTCTTTACTGTCTAACTTACCATCTTCTTTAATAGTAGTAAGAACATTTTGAAGGCTGCTTACCTTTTCAACATAATCATCAACATTTTTGGCAAATTCACTCGTAACAGTTTTACCGTCTTTGTCAACAGTTTCTCCAACAAGTTCAGCAAAACTAATTTTAGGTGTAGACTCTACTTGATTTCTTAACTTATTTTGTTGTGTTTTATATTCAAAAGAATATTCAGAGTAAATAGTTGAAAGATAAGCATCTATTTTAGATTCAACAGAATTTGTATCATTAGCATTATCGCTAAGAAATCCTTCCGATATTAAATCGTCATAGTAATTATTATTTTTTATTTCTTTAATGAGTTTTTCACGATATTTTTTATAAGTTTCAAGAGTATTAATAGTGTCATCAGGGCTAATTTTCCCAATCATACTATCAATAAAACTTTGAGCAGAAATATTAAAACTTTCAGATTTTTCTTTATAATGTGCAGAAGCTGAATTAAGCTTATTAAAGAGTTCTGTATCTTGAAGATTAGCTTTTTCAAGTACATCTACTGCCGATTGAAACCATTTACGCTTATCAGCAGCATTACCACCAGTTAATTTTAAACCATAATCTGTACCAGTACTAAAGAAATCCTTGCTTGGCTCATTATAAAAATACGCACCTATTTTTTTACCGAGTTCGTTTAAGCTTTCATCAGATTCGTATGAAAAAGATTTAAATGCGTAAGGTGAAGCATCATCATATTTATTTGTTGCTTTACCAATTAACCCAGCTTTATTTAAAGCCTCAATAATTTTTTTGTTTTCTGAAACAACATCATTTTTACTTTTATCTGAATTACTTATATATTCTGCAATATCATATCCGTAGTTTTTCTCGCCTACAGCTTTAGACGCATCTTCTTTTGCTGCAACATAATTTTCTCTTGCATTTTTATAATTTTCTTCAGCTTTTTCATTTCTTATATTTTTTAAAACTTCAAGTTGTTCCTGATATTTACCATTAACCAAATCAAGATTATTATACTGTTTACCAATTATCTCATTAATCTGATTTTGAATATCTAATAACTCTTTATTAGTACTATTATCCCTTATACTCTTTTTGCCTAATTCTTCATATTTGGAAATAAGTTCATCAAGAGTTTCAGTTTCTTCTTGAGATTTTTTTAACCGTTCTTTTGCTTCTTCGGCTTCTTTATGTGCTGCTTCTGCTGCTTTTTCTGAAGCGTGAATATAATCGTCAATAGATTTAACAAGTAAAGTGATGCCACCAATAACTAATGCACTAATTATGCCGTCAAGAGCAGTAGTAGCAAGATTAAGTGCAACAGTTTTAGCAGTAGCTTTCACTAAACTACCAGCATAGCCTGTAAAAGAAGCATTTCCTTGTTCTACCTTAGATAAATATCCCCCTAATGCACTATTAGATTGATTTATCGCACCTACAAATTGTTCTTTATTAAGATGTACTGTGTCCTCAAGATTTCCATTATAAAGTTCAATTAATTTTTTAACATCTTTCCATGTAGTACTTTGTGCTTTGAGTGCTACTTGTGATTCTCTTGACTTTATTTTTAATTCTTCAGTTGCATTACTTAAATCAAATTCTTCTATTTTAGTAAGATTCAAGGTCTTTGCGTATTCCTGTGCCGTAATACTGGCAGTATTCATATAAGCAGACCAAGAACTTAATTGCTGTTCGCCTCTTTGAAGCGATTGAATGTAACCTGTAAGAGAAGCTATATCATTATTGAGCTGTTTTGTAAAATTTTCTGAATAAAATTTTTGATTTACTTTATAATCTGGTTTTCCTATTGTTTTCTTTCCAAATAAAGATATTCCAACACCATTGCCAGACTCATCTTTATTGACAGTAAAAAGACCAACGCCCTTTTTAATATCTAAATACTTTAAAAGAGCTGTTGTAGCAGCGGTAAGAAGCACAGGTAGGGTTGTTATGTTTTTTATTAAGTCATCAGTACCAGATATTATAGCTGTAAGATTGTCAATGACAAATTTAACAACTTTGTCATCCATTATAGTTGTAGATAATGATTCTAATGATGACTTTACTTGATTTGTTTTCGCTTCAATAGAATCTAACCATTTATTTTGTTCTTCTTGTGCAGAACCAGCAGAATTTTGTGTAGCTTGATAAGCTTTTTGAATTTGTCCACTCTGAAAAGCTTGAATAATAGCAACACCCTGATTAGCTCTATTTTTACCAAACATAATCTCTGTAAGGTCGGCTTTGTTAGTATCACTTAACTTATCATAAACTTCTGATATAGATTCAAGAATATCATATGTATCTTTAAAAGAACCATCATCATTAAAAATATTTGTATGTCCTTCGGTTAGATTATAAATCTGAGTTTGAATTTTAGAAACAGATTCAATATCTTCATATTCCTCGCCAATGTCCTGAAGTTCGCCCTTCATTCCTCGCAAACGCAAAGAAATAGTCTTTAAACCGTTACCAAGTTCTCCAATATCTTGGGTAATTTCACCGCCACCAGTAAGCATAGCTAAAGACTTATTTATGTCATTGCCTGCAACCGCTAACGATGAAGCCGAAACTTTCAATCCTTCGCCTAAACTACTTGAAGATACTGCAAATTCATTACCAAGTTTATTAAATTTATCAACTATTGATATAGTATCGTCAACATTTATGTTATATGCTTTTAAAGCTGTAACAATATCTTTAACAGCAGTTTCCGAATCAACCTCACCAACATTTTGATAAATTGATGAAACTTTTGCTAACTGCGAAGAAGCATTAATGTCATAACCCAATTTACTCCATTCAGAAGTTGCAGTTATATAATCAGTTAAAGTTACACCTAAATCTTTTGCGTTTTGTTTTGCGTTTTGAAAGAAATCAGAATACTCTGCGTCAGTATTATCAGTAACCTTATAAAGATTAGTCATTGCACTATCTACATTTGCAACATTTTGATATGCTTGCTTTGCTGTATCAACTATTTTATAAAAACTGTTAGAAATAGTATAATATGATGCTAATTCTTTGCCTTTTTGTTTTAAAGTGTCAATAAAATTTAAACCAGTTTTACCAGCTATAGTTGCTTCTTGTGTAATATCTCTGAACTCATCTTTAAGCCTATTTAAACTTGTTTCATTACAACTTTCTAACTGACTTTGAATAGTTTTAATTCTTGAGCCGAATTTTTTAGTAGCATTTGAATTTTGTGTCAACCATACATTAATTTCATTGCTAAATTGTTTTTTGCTGTTTTCAAGGTTATATACCGATTCATTTATCTTTTGTAATTGAGCTGCTTGCTTTAATTCATTATTAACTTTTTTTAGAGTATCTTCAAACTGATTATAAGTTTTGATGATTTCTTTTGTATTATTAGTGTCAATAGCGTTTTTAAATGCTATATAACTTTGGGATAACTTATTTAAATTTTCTTCCGTTGTTTTTGAAACAGTATTTAAACTTCTTAAACTTGATTCTATCTTACTATATTCACTATCAATATTACCTGAATCAAAATTGCTTTTTATTTTTAAAACTTCTGCCTGTTGTTTTGCCTGTTGTTTTTCTTGCTCAATTTTTTGTTGCTCTCTTTTTTTATCAGAATCAGCACTGTTAATTCTTTGTATGGCAGAATCTTTGGCATTATCTTCAGCCTTTTCAATTTCTTCTAATTTTTTCTTTAATATCTCAAATTGTTCTGTTGGTAATTGTTCTCCAAGCTTTTTTCTTAATTCTTCGTAAGAATTGCCAACATTTTTTATCTGCGTTTCTATCTCTGTAATTTCATCACTATGCTTTTCAGGATTATTGCTTTCAAGTTTTGTTTTTGAAAATTCTAAATCTTTTTTCTGTCGAAGAAGTAAAATTAGTTTTCGCTCTTGTTCTTTTAATTCTTGCTCTTGTTGCTTTAAAGCTTCTGCCTGTTGTTTTTCTTGCTCAATTTTTTGTTGCTTTAAAGCTTTATCAGCGGCAATGCTGGTATTTCTTCGTTTTGAAAAAATTTCTGCATCATAAATTTCTTCTAATTTTTTCTTTAATATCTCAAATTGTTCTGTTGGTAATTGTTTTTTAAGCTTATTTCTTAAATTATCATAAGCAGTTTTAATTTTATTTATTTGCTGTTCTAATAATTTAAGTTCGTTATCGTGATTATTAGTGTCGTTATTTAACTTAGTCCTTTGAGTTCTTAATTTTACTTTTTCTTGAGCCAATGAAATTAATTCTTGCTCTTGCTTTTTAAGTTTCTGTAAAGATTGTTTATCAGACAATGCTGCTTTTATAGATTCAATTTGTCTTTGAGTCTTATCAAATGAAGCATTTATTTGATTAAAATAATTACTGTTAATGTCAAACCCATCAATTTTCAAGCCTATCTTATATAAAGAAAGATAAGATGCTTTAAGTTTATTAACTTGTTCTGACAGAGTTTGAAATTGTTTACTACTTTTATCAAGCTTTGCAATTTTAATTTCTGAAACATTTATTTCTTTTTGAATTGTAGAAAGCCATTTATACACATATAATAAGTCTTTTGCGGAATCTAATTTTTGTTTATCAGCTTTTTCTTGTTGCTCATTTGTGTTTTTTGCTATTTTATTTACAGTAAGTAAATTATTAGCAAGGTCTTTGTTAGCCTTAGATAAATCTTGTATAAAGTTTAAAACTCTGTCATCAGATATAGAAATATCAATTTTTATAGATTCACATTTTATATTTTTTATTTTATTCTCAATTTTTTGTATAGCATCAGATTCTAACTCTAATCCGAGCATAACATTATAATCAGCCATTACACCATTCCTTTGTATTAAAGTGCAAGATTGCACTTGATTATAGGTGCAATCTTAATTATTATTTGACTCTTGAATTTTATTCAATTCTTCGCTAAAACTTTCTTTTTCTAACTCTGCTCTAAGTTTTGCAAGACCTTTCCATTTTCTATCTTTAGCAGTTGCATCATTGTATATATTCAACATTTCTGAACTACCCCATTGTTGCAATTCTTGTACCAATTCGGCTTCAAGCCCTGCTGCTAATAAAGTAGTACACCAATAATGTCTTGTAGAATGAGGATAAAAATGCTTACTCAAAGGTTTATCCCATTTTTCCATCCAACTTCTTATAGTACTGGTAGTAGCTGGCTCTCCGTCAGATTTAACAAAAATATAATTATGCTCTATTTCGTTTTCTTTCATAATTTGTTCTCTGATAGGCAACCATTGTTTATAATAGGGGAGGAATACATCTTTTATAATATATCTTTTTATTCGTTTGCCATTCACACCTCTACCTTTTACACGCATTTCATTAGTAGTTTCTAAAAATAATCCTTCAAAAGCTAAATTATTCTCATCTATGAGGTCTGTTGTGAAATTAGCAAATTCATCAGCTCTTGCACCAGAACCCATCATAAGTGATAATAAACATTGCTCTTGAGGCTTGTTTATCTCACCTAACCAATTCATAAGTCCATAAAGTTCATCTTTGGTAAAAACTGACTTCTCTCTGATAAGTTCTTTAGCTGGCTTTTCAATCTTCTTTACTATATTTTTAAAATTCGGATAGTGTTCGTCCATAACATTCTCAATCCAATCACTAAGACTACATAAAGATGAGTGCATTTGATGAAAACGATTAGGACTCCATTTCAATTCAGTAACGCCAAAATCAAAGAAATCGAGTATTTCAAATTTCTTTAAATCAACAAAAGACTTATTATCGCAATATAGTAGAACATAGCAAAAGAAAATATTATAATTTGACTTATAAACTAATACCGATTTTGGTGAACGCTTAGTTGAAAAATTCTTCAAAAATCTATCAACTAATTTTTGATTTTCTGGATTTATCTGTTCTATTAATTCAAGAGAAGTAATAACCTTTCTAAATGTTAATCTTTTTTTATTCTGCATAATATCACCTCATTTCTAAAAAATAGCACTGGTTTTACGCCAGTGCTTTAATCTTATTTGTCAGATTTTTCTGTTGTCTGTCAACCTGCTGACATACATATTCAGCACATATCTTAAATGTTGAGTGTTCGTTGCAATAAATGAAATATTTCTTTATTAAAATAAAATCTTTATTTTATATTTTATCTAACTTCTATACCTCTATTTTTTAAAGCTTGCACAATTAAATCTATTACACCATAATCATCTAAATCTAAAATGAGCATACTTTCACCCCAGATAGAAGTCCATTTTTCTTTTGGCATATAATTACATCCAAAATGTCCATGCCGCCCATTCAAGGTATCTTTAACAATTTCAGCAGTAGAATGTTTTTCGTTTTTATAATGTATTTTACTTAAATCAAAATAAACATTTGCTTTAAATCCATGACCTGTTGGTATTACTTCTGTCTTTACTAAAGATTTTAAAAGCTGATAAGTTCTTTTATATTTCACAGGTGTATATTCTTCATAATATTGTAAAAGTTTCTCTGCAATAATAGAATAAACTTCTTCTTTGACTTGCAACAAAGTATCTTTCATCTGATTATTTAAATGTTTTTCTAAATCTTTTAGATTTTTAAAATTCATATAATAACCTTTACTTTAAAACTTTTAAATGCTGATTTTGATAATTGTTTACTAATTCGTTAATCTTTTCTGTGAGATTACGAATCTCTTCGTTTTTAGAATTTATCAAATCACTTTTATTACTTTTAAATTCTTCAGATTTAACATAAGCATCTACAATTGCATTAATATCAAGATTTTCAAGATTGAGCGTATTTAATTTTTCCAAGATTGTATCAGCTTTTACTTGGTCGAAATGAATTTTCTCATTCAAAATCTTAAAGAAGTTTGAAATACTCTTACTTACACTATCTTCATGAATACCAGTTTTATATTCAATATTATAACTTGTTTCTTGTTTCAACTTTTCAATAAAGTTTTCACCAATAGCACTTTTTATACTATCAATAACATTAGTGTTTTTGATAAAATTTTCTGTATCATCAATCGACATATCACCTAAATCAATATCTGTAAGAACATTAATAAGTGCAATATCAAAAGCTATATCTTTAAGGCAAGAAAAATAATCATCATCTATAAGGCAAAGTCTTGTAGTATTTTTGATGATTTTAATTCTATCTGACATATTAACATAAGACTTTATCTTATACTTAATTTCTTCATTATTATACTTATAAATATTTTCGCTCATACTATTTCTCCTTATTAAAATCATTAGTTTCAAAAAATTCAGTTAAATTCCAATAATAATTCACTCTTTTTTTATTGCCTTTGATTTTTACTGCATTATAAGATATTAAATCTATTTCATTAAAACTTGATTTATTAAGTCCATGATACATCTTCATAAAATCACCTATATATTGCATATAAGTTCTTTCAATCCCTATATCTTCACTTCTAAAATTAAAAACAAAACAAGGGTAAACATTTTTATATATAGAATATTCTTGTAAAGATAAAATTTGATGTTTATGTATCATTTTTCTTGGTTGAGTATCGTCTAATTCTATCTTTTCAAAAGTCATATATTTATCCTTAGTTGTTTTTAATTCAAGACAATAAAAAATACCTCTTTTACCATCAAATAAAAAATAATCGCAAGGATTTTTATGTGTAAAAGAAGTAAGATTACTTTGCGTAAATGATTGTGGAGAATCTTTAAGTCTGTATAACAAATATTCATCAGAAATAGATTTTTTAAAATTCTCCTCAAATCGTTTTCCTACATTTTTCATTTCTCACCGTCTTTTTATCAAGTTTGTTTTGCATATTGCAGCACGAGTCAAAGCTTTATTTAACATACTTTCCTTAGAATTTTCTAAAAATTGTTGAGTTTGTTTTTTCCTTACTTCAAAATCTAATCCAATAGGTTTTGACAGCACTTCCATTTCTCTCACCTTTCTTTTGTACAATAGTTTAACCGTAATACAGTTTTTTGCCTTAAGACATAGTTGTAAATAGGTTCACCGAAAACCATCCCAGCACCTCAGTACCGACTTATACAACAAAGAAGTATACTTCATAGGTGGTAAATTGTAAAAAAAAGGATATATAAAGCAGTGATTGCTTATATATCCAATAAAATATCAATCACTATTAATACTACTCTACAAACTTCTGTTTATTACGCTTTCTTTTTATTGTAACATTATTTTCTGTTTTGTTTGCATTTTCTGTATTCTGAATATCTTTCTCCTTATCATTGTTCAAAATATCCTTAATAATAGCCTTAATATTCTCTCTTAAATTTTCTAAATCAGACAAATCAACATTGGCAAGTTTTTCTTTTGCTTCTGCTTTACTATATACATTGGTAGATAACCCATGTATAATCTGATAAATTTTATAATGTTCTGCGGTATCCGTATGTATCTTCCAAGGTGACAATCTCATAAATTCATTACAAGAATTACATACATAATAACCTTTTCCACATATACTACAATATGCGTTTATCTTTTCTGCCATAAAATTCACCTACTTTAAATAAGAATTAAGAATAGGGAAGGGGTTATATACTAAATATAACCCCAATTAATTCAATTATTCGCTTACTACAATAGTGAAAAGGTCATCATTTGTTTCATCACAATAATCCTTTGACATATCAAATTCAAATGGATGTTTTCCTGTTGATGTAAGTGCAAGTTCGATAGATTCAGGATTAAGCTTTGTCTTAGGACAAATAACTGCACCAGAATACACAAGATTATCATTACACTTATCTCTGAAATAAGCATAAATTATCGCACTACAAGTCTTAGGGAACTCAGAAGTCTTATTAGCAACCTTAACAGCTTTTTCAGTTTCGTAAGCATATTCTACATAAATCTTACCTGTAAGTCCTGTTGGTGTTTGAATTTCCTTACTTGAATCAGAAATAACAAACTCTGATTCAGAAACGGTAGAACCAGCCTTATAAGATTTTCCAATTTCGGAATTAGAAATAGAATAAATAAATTTTACACTATCCTTAATTGGTTGATTCTTCAATGTAACTTTGCTATCTGCAATTTCAAGAATTTCATAAGTATGACCCTTTAACTTATTAGTTAAACTTGCAACTTCCTTAGTTGAACCATATTGTGCTGCTGCAAGGTCAAGAGAAAGCAAAGAATTTGTAGCACTAAACTTAGCCTTCTTTGCACGATAAAGTGTTGTAATAACAGAACCAATAGCATCTGTAATCTCGTCACCTTCAGCAGTACAGTTGAGCGAAGAATCCTCAAGTGAAGTAAGTCTGTAAAGCATTTCCTTTGTTTCTGGGTCTGTAAAAGAAATTGAACGAACCTTATCTAAGATAAGTTCATTCTTGTTAAATGTGTCAGCCATAATTTTCCTCCTAAAATTTCATTAAAAAAAGAGCCTTTAAGGCTCTAAAATTTTATATATATCCAGTAAAATCTAATCTACTTTTATCAATACCTTTTAAATTAGCAAATCCAGAATAAGCACCTTGCAATAACATAGTAGCATCCTGAATTTTATTAATTCTTTTGATATTGTAAAGTAATTCATATATTTTCATTTCTCCAACTTCTTTTCTACTTATTCCTGAGTACATAGAAATTGTAGAAATATATGGTAATAAAACACTTTTAAAATCCTCATATTGTTTGCCCATTGCTTCATCACGAGCATCTTCTATCAAATCTTTTTTAGTTCTTTCGTTAGCAGGAATTTCATTATTTCTCTTTAATCCATGTATTTTACGAACTACTTCAGTAATTCTTACATAAATGTACCTATTAATAGTTATATCATTTTCTGCATTATAAAGTATCACTTGATTATTTCGAGTATCTTTATATAATCCAAAATCAGCCAAATCAATATCTTTGAGTATTAACTTTAAAGGATTTTTACTTAAATTTTCTATATCAACATTTTTTACTTGCTCAGTATCTTTTATATTATTAAGAAGCTTCTTCTTACTTGAAACAAGCTGAGAAATAACCTTTATGAATAAATCATAATCATCTATCTTTGTATAATCTATTCCCATATCCCATAATTGCCATTTTAAATCAGCACCAACACTTGTGAGATTATACACTGCATTAAAATAATCTTTCTCACCAAAATTTTTTATCTGCATAACAGTAGGTTGAGTTACAGTTATTTTATCTGTAATTTTAACATCATCACCATAATACATTTCTAATTCATTATCAATCATATGTATTCCTCACTATTATTACAAGGTGAATTATTCAAATCAGTTGTAACAAATGTTAAAATGCGATATAAATAATCCGATTGATAAGAACCTTCAATATTACTTGATAACCTTATTATACCAATACCTAAATCAGACCTGCCGTTGAATTTTTTATCAATAAGTCTTGACAAATAATCATTTCGATTGTCGGTGACTTTAGGAATATTATCCACAATCATATGCCTATAATGAGATATTATTCGTATTTCTAATGTCGGAGTGACATATATTTTATTATCCATTCTATATGATTCGGGTATATGTACTTGAACTGTAAGAAAAGTGTTTACTTCTTTTATTGTATAAGGGTCTTGGTCATAATTAAATATATGAGTATTAATAAGTTTTTCAGGTGTTTTACTATCTACTGTAGAACTTCCTATTGCTCGTACTATTGTTTCATCTTTTATCAATTCTTTTATTATGGTATTCTTAATTAAACCAATACTTGAACTATTTGCCATTATAATAATGATTTAATATGAATAACCAAACTTGTTGATGGAATATTATTGTTTTCAGAAGATAATATCAATTTTATATCCTCATCAACATAATTATCATTGTCTACCCCAATAGCAATTTGATTATCATATTCCTTTACATAAAGTTCTTTTTTAAAATCTGAAACAATTTTCCAAATAGGAATAACATTATTTAACTCATTTCCATTGTCATCATAAAACTTAGCAGTAAATATCTTACTATCTCCACCTGATTTTATAATATTATCCTCATATATAATTACTGCCTTCTTATTATCTTCAGCTTTATCAGTTTCAAAATAATCGCATATTCCTAAATCTGGTCTATCCGTATCACTATCATTTTGATATTCAGCTAAAGTAACTTTAACAATACCCTTTTTGCCAAACTTATTAGTTGTAGTGTCATTTTGTGTTACAATAAAAGAAGTTGGATTTTGTTTATTATAATCTAAGTAAAATCTTTGTGGTGTATCTAATGCAATAGTATTCTCGTCATAAGGTAAAGACACTCTATGTTGCGTTGTTCCTAATGTAAATTGTCTACTGCTTGTTTCACCTGAGTTATACTGTGTTGTATTAATATCAACACAAGGATATTCCAAAATTTTACCTTCCTTGTTTTGCCATTTTAAAACCCAATTACATTCCAATAATTCGCCTTGATAATGAATATCATCAATATTAAATGATTTGTTGCATAACAAATATAACGAATTTTTATAGTCATAAAGTATATCACCTATTATAACAGGTGTATCTATCAAAGTCTGAAAACTCATTTTGTTACCATCAACATTCGAGAAAGTTCTTTCATATAATCTAATTTTTATTGGCACTTCGTTATCATATGTTTTTTTGCCTAAACTCCAAAAATAAATTATATTATTAGTAGAACTATCATCTGTAAAGGTATAATCTAATAATCGCTTACTATTATTTACATTTTCCTGCATCATTGAGTTTCCACTTAATTCCATTTTTTTCTTGAATTTTTCTAAATAATTGATAACAAAACACCACCCTTATTTAGATTTTTGATTTATAAGAATGTTCAGTAAATGAAGTTTTAATACCATTTTTTAAGTCATCTCTTGTTTGATTCCAAGAATACCTTGACAAAAGTGTTTCATTTTCTTTTAAAAATGTAGAGTGCATTTCCATCATTTTTTCTAATTGATTAGCATTACTAAAAGCATTAAAATCTTTAGAACTTAAGCTAACTTTTAAAACTGATGGCACTCTTATATATGTAGAATCTAAATATTCAAGCAAGACATAGTTACTTAATATTTCGATTTCCATATCAGATAAATCTGAGTCAAACTGTTCTAACTCATCATTTCTATTCGACAAATCTTTTCTACATATATGAAACCTTGAAACGGCAGGAATAATATAATCATGTAAACAATCTTTTACTTCTTCTGCCGTCATCAAAGGAATCTCATAACTTTTAAATTTGGGTAAAAGATTAGCCCAAATAACATCATAAGGTGTAGCCACAATATCTGCCCCTTATTAAATAAGTTTATTAAATAAGTTCTACCTTGAATTTATTTTCTAAAGTCTTAATAACAGATATGCTTTCAATTTTATCTTTGGCGACCATTTCTTTAATTTTATAAATGACAGTTGTCTTTAAAGAATTATCCATTTTAGAAATTTGTGAACAGATATTTTCAATGTTTTCCTTTGTATATGAGCTTGAATCCATAAGATACTCATAAGTATCATAAATTTTTGATAATCCAAACTTTTCGATTACTCTATTGTCCATTGGCTTGAGCCAAAGATTCCTAAAATATGATTTATAGTTTCTCCACATATTCTTTAAAGTTTCAAATGTAAGAATTTCTATATCACCAACATTATCCCAAGCATAATACTCACCATTCTTACTATCTTTATAACTTACAGATGGAATCAATGAAACGACTTCTATTTCTGTAATGTCAGTTAAAGGTTCTTGTGAGCTTATTCTGCTTTCATTAACCTTAGAGTTTCTGTTAGAAAAATCAGCTCCTACAGCAGATGTAGAAACTGATTCTTCACTAACAATATTAGTTGTTGCCTTTCTTGGCATAATATCACCTTTCTTATTCTCTTATTTTTATTTACTTATCAAGAAAAAGTAAACAGACCTGCATAAGCTGGAAGAACAAAGCCCATACCCATAAGTGTCTGAACCTGAACATCAATAGTTGCATCACTATTTCTCTTAGAGCCATCAATAGTACCAGTGCCAATATCAGAACGAGTATCGCCAAACCATTCAAGCTTAATAGGTTTAGTATCACCGCCAAGAATAAACAACTTATTATCATCAAGTGCAAGGTCGAATGTACCAGACTTTAATGTCTGAGGGATAACCATAAGTCTATTACCTTCCCAATCAGCAATAGAACCTGTCATAGCCTTAGCTTCCTTTTGGGAATTTGCGAACATCTTATCAGGAACAATATTAGCAAGCTTTCTTAAAGCACCCTTAGTACCTGCAATAGTAAGATTCTCATAGCCACCAGCAGCCTGAACCTTGTCACAAAGTTTACCAACAGCTTCTTCACTATTACCTGTTGATGCAAAATCAGATGGGAAGGCATTAGCTACACTCTGGAACTGTGTATAAATTCTATCCTTAATATACTTATTTACAGACTTGTAAACTACATCAAGAAGCTTATCAATAGAGGTAATACCAGTAAGAAAACGCTCAAGTTCATCATATACATGAATGTATATCCACTCCTTTGGAAGTGTGATTTCAGAACCTAAATCAATAGCCTGCCTATTAGTATCCCAATGATTACCAGCAAAACGAGAAACAGTAAGGAGTCCTCCCTCTGTATAGAATGAAGTCGTGTCACCTAAAGCACGATTCTTAACTTCTACAAAAGCCTCAACGAATGGTGAATTAAAAATATTTTCACCGATAGTTGTATTTACAACCTCCTCTATAATCTCAAACATTACAAGATTGTTTCTTCGGAAAGCCTGAAAAAGTGTAGCACCCTTTAGAATATCGCCATTAATTCTATCTCTAAGATAACTTTCAAGGTCTTTCTTAGATACCTTATCCTTGTCTATATGTAATGAAAAGTCGCCTCTTGCTAAATCAAGTGCAAGGTCATAAATCTTTTCATTTTCTGTTGTAAATTTAGTCTTAACCATTATTTATCCTCCTTACTTTTAGGCTAAAGTAGTAACCTTAGCTTCATACATAACTCTTGAATATCCATAAGTGTTAGCCACTGTAACAAGAGTTGCACCCTGAACCCTCTTACGCATAATAGTAGCCTCAAACTTAGCCGCTGAAGTTGTACTATCGCCTGCAACTAACTTACCTGTAGTTGTATCAATAGTAAGGAACTTACCAACATCAGCCTTTGACTGAGTTGCTGATGTGATACCATCAATAGAAATTGCAAATTCATCATTAAAAGCAACTACACGCACTCTAAAAGGAGTGCCAGCCTTAATGATAAAATTGTCCTTTCTCTGATTAGTTATCTTACACTCATCTGAGTTCCACACAGGCTGGTCAACCACAACAACTTGCTTCCCAGTTGCTGAACCCTTTACAAACTTATAAATAACATCTTCGCCATCATCAAGTCCATCAAGATAGCCGAATGTACCATTTTCAATATCTTCAGTTGCTACTGCATCAAAAATTCTTTCTGCATAATGAGTAGACTTCATATTTACAGATTCAAATACTGTATAATTAGCCATAAATTTCCTCCTAAACAAAATAAAACCTGCGAGATTAATCGCAGGTTAAAGTTTTAAAATTAATATTTTATATTTTACTTATGTAACGGTATATTACCATACTTTGTAGATACATAGTTAGTATCATCGTCATCATGAATACTTGTATCTGATACATTAACAGTTAGTGAATCACTACGCTTACTAAAGTTTTTTCTTAAATTTTTCTTAGCGAAAAGAATAGCACATTCACTTTCAATATCCTTAACTGACATTTCAGACTTCTTTTCTTTTAACTGTTCAAATTCTGCAACATCAGAAAGTGCTAAAGAATATTCATTAAAAACATTTTCTTTTTCTGCTTCTAACTGTTCATTAATACGCTTTTCTTCTGCAAGTACATATTCATCATACTTAGGCTTAATTTTATCATAATCAGCTTGAAGCGTTTCATACTTAGAAGCAATTTCACTCTTTTCTTGATTAAGAATATCAATTTTCTTATCAAATTCAGAAATGCGATTTTCAGTAATAGAATTGTCAATAGTATTTTCGCCATCTTGATAATTTTCAAAAATAATCTTTTTTCTTACACCAGTGCTAAAATCAATAATAGGCTTATCGTTTTCTACTTTAAAAGTAAAACCATAAAAATTCCAATGGTCTTTTCTATCTTCAACAATTACTTCATTATCTTGAACATCCCTAAAATAATATCTTGGAAATCTATCGCCCCATTGGTTTGTTTCAGTTTCATAATCTTCTACAATATTAGCAATATCATTTATCGCACTCTGAACAGTTTGTGTGAAATTTTCTTTATTTGTATTCTTAATATCCTCCATATTTCTTTTACCTCCTCCATCAAATTTTAATTTATTAAATTCTTCCAATCTATTCTTGATTTCAGAAAATACATTATCAACAGAAAATTGCAATGTAACATTAGAATCAATCATAGCTGGTTGAATACCTTCATCCGTTGTTGATAAAATACAACAACCTGCAAATGAGAATTTAGTAAAGGTAAAAATACCATTTTCATCTTCGGTACCATCAAAGTTATTTATCTCTAACTCCATTGATTGTCCTTTTCTAATATCTCTTTCAAAAATATCAACAGCTTCATTAAATTTTGTCCAAATAAGACCATCTACTTGTAGATATTCTCTTTCTTCACCATCACTTGAAATCTTTTTTACCCATCGAGCATTACAAGATTCAGGAATAACACCATATGCTTGTCCTAAATAAATTTCCTTTATTGTATTATTTTCAATTACAATTTCATGCTCGTGTCCTGTAAAATCCTTTTCACCATTCTCATTTTCCTTTATATAGCCTAAAATCGGTGTATTTTTAATAGTTTCTATATTTTGTTCTACTACTTCTTTCGTAAAAACACTACCATTAAAATTCTCACCTAAATGCAAAACATCAATAGTAACATTCAAAAATCGTGTATCTTTAGTTTGATATTCACCATTAATACTAAAATTTACTGGTAATAAAAATCTTTTATTTTTATCCATTTTACACACCTCCATTCTTTAATCACTATCTATCTATATTACTATCATTATCTTCAGTTTGCTGACCTGCTATATCTAATGTTTCACCCTTAGAAGCGTTTGTCGGTCTGCCAGCTTCATCACTTGAACTGTTATAAGATGAGGATAGAGGAATAAACCTATTTTGAAAATCAAAAATATCAGTATGTAAAGTATACGCATTTAATGTTCTTGCTGGTGTCATATCTAAAGAAGCCAAAAATTTATCAATTACATTAATGCCTAAAGTACACGCTTCTTTATATTTCTTTATCACATTATCACGATTAAATATAGTAGTATCTAATAAATAAAAATTAAATTTAAAATTATTCTTATTATATTTTCTTATCTTTATAAAGCGATTTATCCATCTTTCAAATTGTCGGTATACACCATATACAAAACCCGAATCATTCTCAACAGATAAGTTTACAGCAGTACCCGATGAACTACCATTATATAATTCTTGACTTATACCAGATGAATTATAAACTTCATCTAAAGCGTCTGAAACATTATTGCGAGTATTATTACTATCTTTAAAAGAAATTGCCTTACCTTCTGAACCTAAAGTATGTATCAAACCAATATCATCAGGCATACTATTTCTATTTATCTCAGCAAATACACTTAACATTTCAGGTGAAACTACGGGCTTGTCTACCGTATTTTCATCGACAGGAACTTTCACTATAATAGCTTTATAGTTATCCGTCTTAGCTGATTGTAATTTTAACTTCTTATATAAATCTAAATCAAAAATATCTCTAATAAGATTAATTAGAATTGGATAAGGATATATCCATTGACTATTTAACTTTATACAAATTTGTTTATCAGCAGGCGGCAAATACCAATGTTCAGATAATTTTCCATCTCTAAAATCAATCCATGCTTGTTGAACATAATCAGGATAAGAGCCTAAATTCTGAGGCTTAATTTTTGCTAAATCTATTGCGAAATTATAAAGTCCGTCTTGAAGCTTATACAATTTACAAATAGAAAAATTTACTTGTTGTATAAAGAAATCAGCTTGATTTTCAATTACAAGTCCACAATAAACATCTTGATAGGGGAGTGTCTTGAAAATTTTTGAAAATTCATGCTTCAAATTCATATTTTCAAGTTTTACACTTAATGTTGAATAAGCTTTCTTCAAACTTTCAATATTAATATTTTCTTTTACATCATATAAATCAACACCCCAACAGAATAATGCCATATTACTGTAATAATTATTAAGCCTATAATAATGTGGTGATATTTTCATAAGAGATTCAGAAATACTTAACAAAATCCTCCAACAACTATAAGGATGTTGGAGGGCATACTCTATATCTTCAAATTTATATTGTCCTAAAAAACCTGATTCTATAAGAGTGTTATTTGTAAATAAATCTTGCATTATTAATCTTTGATATAAACTTCTATATAAATTATAATCAATAGGTTTACTACCTTTAATAGAGTTGTTAAATAACTTCTCGTCTTTCTTATAATAATTATTTTGTTTACCTCTTTTTGTCAATATATCACCACCTTAATATAATTTTGCTTTTTTGTTTAACTTTTTAAAAATTGTTGCGTAATCATTTAATTTGAAACCTTTTTTAGTTTCTTGTAAAAACTCACGCTCTAATTGACATTGAACCCAATAATTATAAGCCAATGAGCTATATCGGTCTTTTCGCATACCAGATTTTTCAAATACTCGCACATTAGTTCCTTTGACTTCATACTCAAGATTTATCAATTCGTAAATAAGTAATGTAGTTTGAATATAAGGCATTTCATAATCAAGTTGATTAGCTGTAGTTAACTTATCAAAATCTTTAATTCGTTTTTTTAATACTTCTTTCCCTTCATTTTCGGGAATAAGTAAATTAATTTTTCCACTTGAAAAACCACTTCTAAGAGCTACACAAATTTCATTGTTAAATGCAGGGTTTGCTTTAATAGACCATATAACTTTTTTAGCTTTATCAACTTTACATCTATCAGCCATAACACTATCATTACAACAACTTAAAGCAGGATAAATTTCTCCATTTTCAGGGTCATAAATATCTCTTATAAGAATATCATATACACTCAATCCTCCATTAAGAGCATCAATAACTAAATCAGTACATTTATAAAAATGAAATAACCGCCTTACTTTTAATGCTAAATCTTCAGTTACTTCTCCTTCATAATTCTGTAAATATATAATATTTGAAGTGTATGTATTGTTACTGGAAGGAATCGCACTATTAATAACAACACAACTTGCATCGTTATTATTTTTAGTAGAAGCCATAAGAGCAACATCTAATGACAATATTCTTCTTTCGTTCAATACTAAATTCGGAACTTTAACCTTTGAATTTTCAAATGGATATATTGCAGTTTTTAATTTTCTCTGTTTTGATATATTGTCAAATGTAAAAAATGCACCTTCAATATCATTATGTGGTAAACAACCCATTTCCATATCAAAAATAGATTGGTCGAAATCGCTTTCGGACATTTCTTCTTCGATTTCACTTTTTAATCTCAAACCTTCTTTAACAGCAACTTGATATGGTAAAGCACAAACGAAATATTTCATTTTATCATTCAATAAATTAGCAGTAAAAGCTTTTGATTTTTCATAACTCCAATGAGATGTAAACCAACAAGATGACATATAAATTTCAATATTTGATTCCAAATATTTTTCTTGATTTTGATATTCAGACTGATTTAAAAAATTAGGCTGTCTTGGTGTACCTAAAAATCTTTTAACGACTGTGTTTATTGTATTTTTATCAATCATTCTAAACTCATCCAACACAATAACATTAGCTCTTGCACCTCTGCCAGTATCAGATGCCGTAACAACTTTTATCCATGAACCATTTCTAAATTTTATATAAGCACTGTTTAAACCAAGCGAAGATTCTTTTATTTCTCGATTAAGATTATTTGAACCCCAAGTAAAATTTTTACAAAAATCATCTATAATTTTAGATAAAACTTCATTAGCCTGTGGTCTTGTTCCAGACACCACACAAATTTTAGTTTTAGGGAATAATATACATCTAACTACGCAGAACAGAGATGTTAGCCATGTTTTTCCAATCAATCGTTATTAACTATAGGCTTTTTATCCTATACTCTGGAAGTTTCCTTCATTTTCATCGGTTAGTCTTTTCTAACCCAGCTTAGCATATATTTTCATCTTCAACATTACTTGTTAAGATGTCAGACACTCGTGGCTACATTATTCTATTTGTCAGTAGCTATGCGTTACGGTATCACTTTGCCTTTTAAATCAAAGTGATTACCTCGGTGTTAGCATATAATTAATTTTTATTACTTAGCCTTCACCGATTTTGCCTGATTTAATTACTCTAATATTTCTATTAGAGAGAGCATTTTTCTTGTAACAATAAAAATTTTTCATATTTTCTATTTAATTTTTGAACAGAATTATTATAATACAACAATTTCATTAAATTATAAGCATTTTTACCTTGAAAATAAATTCGATGTTTTTTCTCAGTTTCCGAATAAACTTTTGATTTCAAATTATATTCTTTATATACTTTATTAGATATATAATTTAAAATTTTTTTATTATATGAAGTTATATGTATTGTAGGATAATATTTTTTAAATTTATTGACATAAATACATCCATCACCATCTATATAACCTCTTAAAAAATCAATAAAATAAGTATTTAAAATCGGAAATTCTGGTTTATATGTTTTATTACATAATATATTTTTTTGCATCAAATCTTCTACAAGATTTTTTGAATATACTCTTAACCTAACCGAATCAGAAATAGTAATATTTTTATTATTTAAAATAAATCCTTCAAAATGTCCTTCTGTGATTTCATGAACACCACCAAGCTCATTGTTCAAATCAATTAAAACTTGTTTATCTAATTTTTGTAATTGCATACCAAATTCATAAATTCGTTTATTTGAATTATAAACAATATAACCATCAGCATAAATATATCCTATCCAATATGCCTTTGTTGGAGTGTCAATATTTTGAAAATATCTATCATTAAATACTCTTGTTTTATTATCTAAATAATGTTCAACATAATGTCTTATCTGACGCTCTGAAAAATTTAATTTATCCGCTATTTCTTTATAGGTTGTACTTTTGTAATTGTTGAAAATAAAGGTTTTATCTTCGTTAGAAAATATAGACCGATTTACTTTCTTTATTTTATTATTATGAAGCCATCCTGCAATTTGTGTCGCTGAAAAGCCACCACCCAATTTATCAGCAATATCTTTATAATGCATACTTTCATAATTATTTAAAATAAACTTCTTTTGTTTTTCGTTAAATAATTCTTTTATAAATAAACACCTCTTTTTATTTTATATATTTAAAAAGAAGTGGGCGGTATTTATCCGCCAAACTTCATTGTTACAAATGCGTTTTACTCCTCGCAGCCCAAAACATAAAATGATTATTGTGCATCATCTCATATAATAATATTTTTTGAAATAATTTTAGGTTTATATTCAAATACTCTTTTACAAAACGCTGTGGGTTATGCTAATGTCGGTAGAAATTTCCCCAATATGCAACCCCCTGTAATATGCGTTCAGATTTCTCGTTTGCTAATTGTTTTTCACTTTTTTTACAATTTTCTACCAATTAAACCACCACCTCTATTTATCATTTATACTATTTCCAAAAATAGCGTCGAATAATGCTTCAGAACTTTCATCTCCGCCATATTCAGGCTTGGTGGCAGTGTATTTTTTCATAAATTTTGTATACAAATTAGAAAACGCATTTTTTATTCCCATCATTTTCGCAAGGTGTCCACGAAAAAAGGTATCAATGTATAAACCTATATTATCGACATCTTTTAACTCTTCATCAATTTCAGGAAGCGGTCTTGTATTCTCATATTTGTCAATAAGCGTTCCAAATGTTTGCGTATCAGCCATAGTTTCAGCAACATTTTGCTTAGGTTGAAGATTTAAAGTGCCAAGATAATCTTGAAATGACCTATCTAAATCTTTGGTGTCTTTGCCTTCTCGTCTTGCTTTTAAAATATCTAATTGTTTAAAACAAAGATTTTTAAATAATTCTTCTTGTGCTTTTGTCCTACACTCATGCCTTGAAGTCCAATCATCGAATTGACTCTGTAAGAATTCATAATCTTTCTTAGAACCCAATCCATATCCAAAAAGTTCAAGAGTTTTTTTGTTAACTGAATCTTCTAAATTTTCATCTAAATCAATATCAGCATTATTGATATTCGTATCATTATCTGTATTTTTATCTTTTCGTGATTCATCTATTGTACTATCATAGTCTTTTTTTAGATATTGATATTTCGTTATTCTTTTTAAATATGCTGTTATAAAACAAACTTTATTACCATTACTTTTCATAACAGAATTAAAAACCTTATCAGAATAATAAAGATTGTACATCATACACAATCTTTTTGTTGCTTCTTTGTCAGGTTCTAAACACTTAAGTTTTGTATACTTGTCCACATAATCTGTATATAATCCCTCTAAGCAACTTTTGCAAATAGGAATATAACCATTGTAAGCACCATAAATTTTATTGCTTGAAATCCAAAATCCTTTATCCGCTTCAGTACTTGTTTTTACTAAGCCACAAACTCCACAAGCCATAGACTTAGCTCTTTTGCATATCTTAGCTTCGCCTATAATTTCTTTTTTTTCTAAACTTTTTAAAAAATCAACTTCTCTTTTCGCATCTCTTGCTGCCATAATACCTTCACCACCTAATAAACTATTAAATATATAATTGATTTAATATGATATATCTTTTATTTATTAATTTAATTTTAAACTATACTCACAAATCTTGCCTTTGCCTTCTTCAAAAACAAGTAATTTTCCAGAAGCATTAGATGTTTTATTTAATGAAAGGGAATAAGTATCTACACCTACAATAGAAGGAATATTAATTACTTCAGAATTAACACCAATCTCCTCACTTTTTGAATGATGTAAATGTCCTGCGATTAAATACTGTATTGAAACATTATGAATCTTAGAGAAATCCTTTAAAGCCCTTTCCATATTTTTAATTTCACCATGTATACCCATAATTGTATTTCCTGCAAGTATGTCATAAATATAACCTGTAGGATTTTCTATTAAGGTAAAATTAGGATTGTTTTCTAATCTTATCTTGATAAATTCTTTTACAATTTTACCCATATTATCTTCTGTAAAAGTTCCTTTTTCTTGATTTAACATACGCAATTCAGTGTGATTTCCATTTGTCATCTGGTATCTCACTCTAACATATTCAGTTAATTTGTTAAGCCAATTTGTAATGAAATTTGAATATTGAATAGTCCCGTCAACAACACCATATTTTAATTTCATAAGTTGTGATACCCTAAGACAGCCATCAGAAAAATCACCTAATGAATAAACATTAAGTGTATCAATGTTATCTCTTTGAATGATTTCTATTACTTGATTAAGTAAATCCCACATTCTATTTTCAAAAATTTCAGGATTATAAGAATTAATTATGTTTCCGAGTAAATCTCTCAATTCAAAAGTGGCACCAAAATGTTCATCGCCCCAGATTAAACAATATGCCTTATCGTTATGCTTAGGCTCTATGTAATTTGGCACTCTCATTGGAGAAAGATTATTTATTGTTTCGCAAATCTTTTCGGTGATTAATTCATCTCTTGCCGTTTCACGAAGCCATTTATTATATTCTATTTTTTCTGTTTGTAATTTAATTCTTTCTTTTCGTAATTCTTGAATTTTATTTTCTAAATCATCTGCTTTAGAAAAAACTTTATTTTTATTTTCAGACACTAATTTAGATTTTAAATATTCAGTTCTAAATTGTCCTCCAAAAATAGTAGTAGAAGATTTTCTAATTGTATCGGCAGCACACTGAATATTATATTTCTCTTTTATTTCAGACCAATCTAAATCATTGATACCTTCTATCTTGTTAGAAATATCTTTACATACCTGTTCATACATATCAGGTGTTAAACCATATTTCAACAATTCTTTCTGAAAATCGTAAATTTTCGTCAACTCCTTTTTGAACCTCTCATGGCTTTAGCCATGAGATTCCTGCTTCACAGACTTCGTAACCTCTATCTCCACAGGCGTAACTTCGGATTATTCCAACCCTAATTTTTATAGTTACTACGCTACTTGTAATATTCTCAATCCTTCATTAAGAATATTGATAGCAGCGTTAATATCTCTATTGTGGTGAGTGTTACAACAAGGGCAGTCCCATTCTCTAATACTAAGATTTTTTGTTTCCTTATTTACATATCCACATACATTACAAGTTTGAGAACTTGCAAAAAATTTATCTACCTTAACAATCTCTCTATCATACCAATTTGATTTGTATTCTAATTGTCTGACAAATTCAGACCAAGATACATCTGCTATTGACATTGCAAGGATATGATTTTTAATCATATTATTCACTTGTAAATCTTCGATGAAAATCATATCATTGCTCTTGATTATTTCAGTAGATAACTTTTGCAGAAAATCTTTTCTTTGGTTAGCAATATATTCTTGTAATCTCGCTACTTTAATTCTTGCTTTATTACGATTTGAACTACCTTTTGTTTTTCGAGATAGCTCTTTTTGTAATTTTGCAAGTTTGTTTAATGACTTCTTGAGATATTTAGGATTTTCTATCATTTCTCCATCACTTGTAATACAAAATTCTTTAATTCCTAAATCAATTCCGATTGAGTTATTTGTCTTTTCTAATGTTGGTATATCAACATCAGTACAACAAAGTGAAACATAATATTTTCCACTCGGTTTTTGTGAAATAGTAGCATTAAGTATTCTTCCTGATGGTATCAACTTGTTTTTCGTTTTTACCATTCCTAACTTCGGAAGTTTAATATGCTTTCCACAATACTGAATGTTTCCATTTACGCATTTTGACTTATATGAAAATTTATGTGTTTTCTTGGATTTGAATTTAGGATGTCCAGAGTATTCTTTGAAGAACTTTTGATAAGCCATGTCTAAATCTCTAAGAGAAGATTGGAGAGCAGTGGAATCAACTTCTTTTAACCATTCCAATTCTGATTTAAGTTGTTTCATATCATTAGCACATTGCACATATGAGAATGTTTCTTTATTTTTTTCATACATTTCAATACGCTGTGCTAAATATTTATTGTAAACAAATCTACATGAACCAAATGTTTTAGCAATTATTTCTTTCTGCTTTTTATTTGGATAAATTCTATATTTATAAGTACGTTCCACTGACTTCACCTCACTTTCTTTTTTGATTTTTAATATACTTTCTGATTTGTTCTTCGTTTAATATCTCTACTAATTTATTCTACACTTGTGGAGTTAATATTTTGTGTCTATTTTTTCACACACCAAACAATATGGTATTGGATTGAATATACATATCCACGTCCGTGAGTTACTTCCATTATTCATCACTTCATATGTATATTCTCCGTTTGCGATTCATCTCATCACTAAAGTAACGAGTGTTCTCGCCTTTATAAAAATAAAAACAGTCAACTATAAATAGCTAACTGTTTAATGTTTATTTATTTTATTTTGACTCGCAAAGAGTACAGTTTTGATATTTATTTTAAGATATGTACTTTATTGAACATATACTATTGAATCTTCATTCTACTAAATACAATCTTCAGATATATTCAGCCACAAGGGAAACAGGTATGTGCTATAAGTAGCGACCTTATAACATTCCTGCCACAAATAACCTCAAGCCTTAATAGGAATGATTACCTACACCTTTCAGCAACAATTCATTATCATTAATTTTCTATAAATCCTCTTATAAAATTTATTTCTTCGCCTTTGCCTACTTAGACCCTATACACATCTTATACACAAGTTTCCTTGCTTCATAGCGAAATAACTTATGGTATTTCCGAGGTGTGAAATTAGTAACCAACTAATTTCCTAACTTGGATTCTTCATCATCTGATGCGTCTATTGCGTTACCGACGTGATAGTTGCTTTTATCTGCGATTATAATAGTGCTACACCTTTGATTTATTGATTCATTTTAAACATCACTGCATAAAAAAACGGTAATTTCCGCAAGTATCCTTGTTTCGTATACTACCGACCATTTCAGTATACCTCAGCATAATCTGCGAAATTATGTTTTCACTGAGATAATAGTATATATTCACTAAAATACATATCCTATTTTTATGGTGTCAGTAATCAGACTTGAACTGATACGATATTTCTATCAACGGATTTTAAGTCCGTTGCGTCTGCCTATTCCGCCATACTGACATATATTCGGAAGTTAAGTATATAATTCAACTTCCGAAGCAAGAGAATAAAGAAAAGTGAAAGAATTTATTATATAATCAGTTAAATTAACTGTTTATACCTTATTTGGCTTGCATATTAAGTTTTTCGTTATAATATCTTGTAACATTAACTTTTGCTTTAATACCACCTTTTGTAGTAATTACATCTTCAGAATAATTTAATTTTTTCTCTTTAGGTTTATTATAAATACCTTCTATGGTAATGCCTTCAAAAAGTCTAATTTTTAAAGGATTTTCTTTTGTGTTATTTTCAGATGTAGTAGACAATATTTCAAAAATTTTATTTTCAAGATTATTATATGTATCTTTGACAAAGTTTTCATCAATAGGATTTGCTAATTCACTTTTTATTATAGCAATTACTATTGATTTAGCTTCACCTGTTAAAAAACGAGAATGTTTAAAAGCCTTTACTAAAATATCTTCAATAGTTTCAACTATATTACATTCTTTTGATAGTTCTTTAATTAAATTTGCTTTTGTTATATCTTTATTGTTATTCTTGTTATCTACAGTTTTATATTTCAAATAAATACCTCCGTTTGTTTGTAAAATAATCTAAGATAGGAAGAAAGCTAAAGGAGTAAACGCTCTCTTCCTATTAAAAAGACATTTTACGATTCTCCCTTTGTTTAAACAACCATATTTTATTGTTGCTTAATTTTATTAAAATAATTACACAACCTTATTTTATGGTTATATATTGCTAATTTTAAACTATGTATTACCCTTATTATTTTGCTTTTGCCTTTTTACTATAAATTTTCTATTTATCTTTTCTAATTTACTTTGACATTCAACGCACCTACAAGTGTTTTTATTATTATAAGGGATATAAAACAATTTATCACATTCTATACACGAAACCAATTTGAAATGCAACTTAAAATTTTTAGAAAGGTTATTATAGATATTTTCACCATAGCAAGCCCATAATAAATCTTTATGTTTGCTTTTTTTGATACCATATAAATATTTTACTAAAATATCAGACACATCATCTTCGTCATACCCAAATTTAGAAAGTTCAAATTTAACCTTATCAATTATAGACTTGATTAAAAGTTCTTGCTTAATTTGCGATTTTCTTAAAAATTCAGTAGAAACTTTTCTATTAGAATCTATCTTATAATGATAATTTTTATTTAATTCTATATATTTAACAAGTAATGGTTCGGTTTTATCTGAAATTATTTTATTATTTTCATCAAAATAAGCATCAAATTTAATATCTGGATTTTTCATCAAATAAGTATAATCAATATCTTCAAGTCCAAGCTTTCTACAATTTATCCTTGGATTTGGAATAATATCAAATAACCTATTAACTATACTTTTGTTTTTAGGTTCTACTTGCTTTCCCAAACTGTCTTTCGCATATATAAAAAAGTGTGGTAATTTTTTATTCGTATATTCTTTTAATATTTCGGCTATTCTTTTAGGTCTTGTCGGCATATATAGTGTTTTAGCTCTATCAATAACATAATTATTTTCCATACATAGTATTTTCACCATATCAATAGCTTCTTGCTTTTGTTCTTCATTCCCATTGATAAAAATATCACTGTTCCATATTTTAGTTATATTATTGCTGTATTGTCCTATATTTGAACCTGTAAAGGCTGAAATTAAACCATTATAAATAGTTTCATTATTCAATATCGTAGCGTGTGCTTTTTTCATATCATAATAAAGAGGAACTATATTTTTCATATTTCTTTTAGCTATATCAATTATTGTTTTATCTGAAATAACTAAAAGTTTATCACCATCAACATCTAACATCAAAATTTTAGTTATTAAATCATGACTACTTGTATAAATGGCATTTGTAACAAACCATTTTCTCATATCCTTTTGAACATCATAATTATCAATATAAGCCATATTTTTTCTAACTGCGTGTTCTTTATATAAATGAGGACTTCTAAGACAATCAAGTTCTGAACTGTTTCTAAACAGCCAACAAAATACCTCACCATTTTCGAGCAATCCTTTCGGTTTATCTATTCCTAAAAACCAATGCTCACAAGCTGCATAGAAATCAGGTAACACAAATGTATACTTGCCATTAACTTCTAACTTACCAGACCTATATCTTTTAAGCAAACAATCTTTAGTTTGACGAATTTTCATTTTCAAATATTCATCGTTAATTAAATCTGGATAAAGTTCAATAGATTTTTGTAATGGTGTTTTGAATTTATTTGATATATCTATGCCTAAAAGATTTTCAACATTTTTAAGAGAAGAACAAAGATTATTAAGCTTAGTGATTGACTTGTTGGCTATTTGTAATAATTCAGTGTCACTTACATCTGTAAGTGTCTGTAACATTTGATAATTTATTTTACTATTCTTAATCTTATCTTCTTCCATATTGGTATATCCTGTTATACAATGATTTTCTTTATATTTATCTTTATAATCTTGCCAAGAATCATAAAATTTCCAAAGCTTGAATTGAGATTTTGTAATTATAACTTGTATATCATCTTCTAAAATATTCCATTCCTTGCCATAAATATCCTTAATAATAGGGGAGCAATTATGCTCGACAATAAACATTTTAAAGTCAAATACACCTAAAAGTCCCTTTATCCAAGGTGGTCTAAACATCTTATTTCTCTGTTTTTCACCGAAGGCGTTAGGCAATATCATTCCTGCACCATCAGTATGGGGGATAGGCACTTCACCTTGCTTTCTTTCAATCATATATTCTATGTCATTAACAAAATCATAAGTTCCAAAAACATTGGTTTCAAAATCATCAATTACTATACATTTATCAATATCAAAATTCTTCCATTCATCTGTCGCAGAATTGCTTAAAGCAGTATAAGCTAAATGCTTATTTGAATTATTTCCACCTTTTTGATTTATTGTATCTAATGTAAGACCACACATAACCTTTTTTTCAATACTTTTCCACGCTCTCTCTCTAATAAAAACACATTTCTTTTGCCTTATTTGACCTGCTGATGATGTGAAATATATATATTTTTCTCCTTTATATTCAAAGCCAAAATAAATAATATCTTTAATAATATCAAAATAATAAGTTTGAACTACCATAAAATCATCAGTAAACTCATTAGGTGTATTTTTTAAATATCTTGTCAAATTAGATTCAAAAACTGAAATAATATTTTTATCAGATAAAGTATTTTCATTAAGTGTTCTTGTATGATGTTTACCATTGGTCTTAATATTTTCAGAAACCTTATTAGAAAGTAAGCTTAAAAGTTTATTCTTTGTATTTTTAATTTTTTCTTTTTTTAAGTCAATAAGCTTAGTGATGGCATCGGATTTCTTATTTAATTCTAATCGGGTAATTTCATTAATATCATTACTATTCAAATACTTTTCGATTTTTGACAATTTATTTTGCAATTCATTTCTTTCAATTTTTAATTTATGATTGAGCCAATGCAATTTCTTTTCTCTTGCTGTATAGAAATTACCTGTATCAACACTATAAACTTGAATTTGCACATCTAAAGACATTCTTTCACCTCATTCTTTAACTATCAATTATATATTTCTAAATAATCAACAAGTGTTGAAAAACTATGTAGGTATTCATAATAATCATTTTTTCTATATTCTTTGGAATGTATAATTCTATTGTCCTGTGGAGGATAAAAGTCGCACTCTTTTAAAGTTGAAAATTTTGACAAATATGCTTTAATCTTCTTTTCTTCTATAATGTTATTCATTTTTTCACCTCATTTTATCTTTGCTGATATATTCTGCTATTTCGTTCACTTAAACTTGCCTTAAATTCTTCTGAATAAATTACACAAGGAATATTTTTCTTAACTATGTAGTTTTCAATTTCTTTCATATAATATTGCTTTCCCTTTGCATATTCTCTATTACCTTCTCGTTTAGCATAATTAGTAAAGATAATTTTTTCACATCTCCACATTCCATTGTTATCAATATTCCTTGGTAAAACTTGATGATGTATTATTTCCAGTTTTTCTAAAATTGAAACGGCTTTTGAAACGGTAATTTCATTAATCCCTAAATCTTGAGCAATATATTTATAATGACTTGCAAAAACTTCAGGCGATTCCTTTTTTCTTTTTTTCATAGAAATACCTGCGATATACTCTACACAGACAGGTCTATTAAAAATCATCATTCTAATATAAGCCAAGACAAGCATAATATAACTTATCTCAGTTGTAGGGTATTCTCTTTTAAAATTAATTATTTTTCTTATTTCATCTGTATAAATAGCCGCCAACTTTTTTTCTTCTAAAACCTTTTTAAATTTTTCGGTAATTGATATTGATAGTTTTGTTGCACCTTTAATTTCAGTAATATCATTTTCAATTTTAATATAACCCAATTCTTGAAGTACTATAATATCATTAATAACAGAGTTATTGATACCATTTTTATGTCTATCTGGTATGTAGTTAAAAAAGTTAATAATATTAGTTGCTTTCTCGATACTGTTTTTACTATTCTGCTTACTTGCAAAATAAAAATATGCAAGTAATCTATGTATGCTCATATTTAAACATTCACTGTTGATATTCTTTTTTTCTCTATAAGAAAGTGTGTTAGGTGTTTGATTTACAATAATTGAATACGGTACAAATACACAATAAGCGTCACTGTAACTCATAGTCTTATAAGTTGCATATTCTGAAATATAATCTGCCCAATTTTCTGTTTCCTGAATCTGATTTATTGACATATGCTGTTCTCCTTTAAAATTATTCAAAATGGTAGAGTTCTCCTGCTGAGAGAATTTGACTTCTCCCACACGAAAAAAATCGTACACTATATATATCTGTTTTTTGAGGTATGAATTATAACAAAAAAATAAGAACCACAAAAATAATTGTAGTTCTTGTAATCTTTATATTGTTAATTTTAGATATATAGATATTCAATGCATATATAATAAATATAATTATTCTACTCAAACTTCACCTTTTAATCTCAATTCAAACTCATCAATTTTTTCACATATATATAAGTAAATGAATATACTCTCTCCACAAATTTATCCACGCTTTTAATACCCTGTTTTCGTGGATAGACTATATTCCTTAAATATATAAAATAAGATTATATAAATATTATAACGGTCTGAAATGAAAAAATTGAAGTTAGAGGGTGAAATTAAGGGGTGAAATAGAAGGACTTCTAACGAATAAATAGAGTAATATTGAATTGAATATCTAATATTTGTTTTGATATATTCTGTAGAGTGATATTGATTTATTAGAAAGATTAACTATTCCTGAAAGATGAAATCTCTTTTTCTAAGATAAGTCTTTCTTTTTAAAGATGAACTCTTTCTTGAGGATTGATATTGTTTTTAGTTAGGTTCTTTTATTTAGTTAGATTAAATTCTTAATTAGGTCTACTATACTTGGGAAATTATTTACGCTTATTTAGGTTTCTGATTAGATAACATTTAAAATCGTTTCTTTTCTAAAAAACCTATGCTAAGCTATATATTTTTTGATTGTAGCACTTAGGTAGTATAACTATACTATTTAAGTTTAAAGCGTTTAAAAGGCTATTTTCTGTTACTCTACATTGAAAGAATTAGGTATGGTGTTTTAGGATTTTATTATGTTGAGCTTATTAAGTTTATCTTATTTACACTCCTTTAGATTTTTATTTAGATAATGTTTTTAGATAATGTTTTTAGATAATGTTTAAGTGTGTTTTATCAAAAATTATATTTTTATTAAATAATTATATTTTTATTAAATAATTATATTTTTATTAAATAATTATATTTTTATTAAATAATTATATTTTTATTAAATAATTATATTTTTATTAA
>ENA-ORSS01000205-ORSS01000205.1-human-gut-metagenome-genome-assembly--contig:-NODE-205-length-76967-cov-23.659793_pt1 | contig 76967 bp, 82 predicted proteins | sample MGYA00241899_ERZ509162 | MGnify/ENA primary metagenome ERZ509162 (study PRJEB26280, sample SAMEA2338641) | human gut metagenome | biome: human gut; feature: human-associated habitat; material: faeces... | reverse complement strand
TTATCAGTCGTTTGCAGTTTTATGATATTCTGTGAAAGTATAAGTTCGAGAGCCTGTCTCTCCGCAGAACCCCAAAGACAAAAAAGGGTCAAAGTATGACAAATCCCGTAAAATCAAGGTTTTACGGGATTTTTTATTTTCTTCATCGGACATCCGAAAGACACAAAAAAGCCCCGTTTGGACAGAGTACCGTTACTAAATCGTTACTGAAAAAAGACGATTGATTTTAGTAACGATTTTTAGGATAAGTCGCTGATTTGTCGTCTATTGTCTTCAAAGTGTCTGCTCATAACTCAATTATTAATCATTTCTTTGCCGCTAAAAGTTTTTACCCTCGGCAAAGAGGCAAAAAAAGGAGGTATTATGAGCAAAAGTACATTTAAGATTCTTTTCTACATTCGGAAGAATCAAGTAAACAAAGAAGGTAAGTCGGGAATCATGATCCGCTTGACCGTCAATGGCGAAATCGTACAATTCAGCTCCAAGCTGGATGTAGTGCCGGAGTTGTGGGATGTCAATACGCAAAGAATGGCGGGCAATTCCTTGAAAGCACGCCAGCTTAATTCCCTGCTGGACGATGTACGGACGACATTGAAAAATCACTATCACGACATCGAGGTACATGAAGCGTATGTAACGGCGGAAAAGGTTCGCAACGCTTTTCTGGGAATTACATCGAGACAACAAACTCTGCTGGAACTGTTCCGCTCACATAATGAAGATGTGAAGAAATTGATCGGTATCAGCAAAAGCGCGGCGACTTATGCCAAGTATGACCGCTGTATGCGACGTCTGGAGGAGTTCATGCAGACCAAGTATCGGATCAAGGACATCGCGCTGAAAGAAATCTCCCATGTGTTTATTACGGATTTTGAGAATTACCTGCGCACGGAAAGCGGCTGTAATGAAAATACGACGGCCAAGTTCATGCAGACATTCCGCATGATCGTCATTGTGGCCAAAAACAACGGTTGGATTTTTACCGATCCGTTCGTCAATTACAAAATACGGTTGAAACGAGTGGACAGAGGTTACCTAACGGAGCATGAATTACAGAAAATTCTGAAAAAAAATTTTACCTGTACCCGTTTGGAGCAAGTACGCGATGTGTTCATTTTCGCGTGTTTCACGGGATTGGCCTATATCGACGTTCGGAATCTCACAAAAGAGAACATCCGTATTTCGTTCGATGGCAAGCCGTGGATTATGACGTCCCGTCAAAAAACAGACACGGCAGTGAATGTCCCTCTGTTGAAAGTGCCGCAGTCCATTCTGAAAAAATATGAGGGCAAGCTACCCCACGGTCTTTTGCTGCCTGTATTGAGCAATCAAAAACTCAATTCGTATCTGAAGGAAATAGGTGATTTGTGCGGAATCGGCAAGAACATCACATTCCACTGCGCCCGCCATACGTTTGCCACAACCATGACACTCGCCAAAGGCGTACCTATCGAGAGTGTCAGTAAAATGTTGGGACATACGAATATCCAGACCACTCAAATTTATGCCCGTATAACCAGCGACAAGATAAGCCGTGATATGCAAGCCCTTTCCGGAAAATTGGATGAAATAGAAAAAATCGCATTAAAAGCATAAAACTATGAATAGAGGAACACTGAAAATCGAAACATCGCACACGCAAGAAGTTCAAATGTCGCTTATCCTATCGGATGACGGAACCGTTTGGATGTCTGTCGAAGAAATCGCGCATACATTTAATATATTGGCGGCGAGTGTCGTGCGGCAAATAAAGAAGATACTTGCCGCCGGAGAATTGTACGAAAAAGAAGTACGTCGGGAACAGACGACCACCCTGCCCGATGGGAGACTGTGCATTGCGGAATATTATAATCTCGATATGATTATCGCCTTGTGCTTTTCCATAAAAAGTTATCCATGCGTCGTTTTTCGACGCTGGATACGGCAACGGCTCGTCCAGACGCTAAAATCAAAATCGATCACACCTCTTATTCTACAAATCAGAGCAGACGGTATCATCAACTGAACGCAGCAACGGCGGGAGAAAATTAAAATCTCCCGCCGTTTTTTTGTCCCTATATGGATCATTTGGGGATAAAACATTCCCGTGTCGGTAACGACAATGGAAACCGCCTTGCCACAAACCCGCATATTTGCCGCATAAGAATAAAATGTTGCAAATATGGAAATTATAACATTCGATCACAAGGTATATCAAGACCTGAACGACAAGATTGAGCGCATAGCCGATTACGTCTTCAGGAAAGAGACCAATCCCCGGCAGGAACCTGAAATCTGGCTGACAAGTGAAGAGCTGGCCGATTTGCTGAAAATCAGCACCCGCACACTCCAGCGGATGCGCAAGGAACACGCCATTCCCTTTACCATGTTGCGAAGCAAGTGTCTGTATCGGCTTTCCGATATAGAGGAATGTATTGCCAAACGCATTGTGCATTGCCATCCGAACACTCTGGAGGATTTCAGAAAGAATTATTACCTCACGCATAAACAATTCGGCTTATGATACTTGAAACTGATATTTTCGAGATGTGGATGGGGAAGATCATGGAACGCTTCGACCGCCACGAACGGCTGCTCGCCTCTCTTACGGGCAAGGAGGTCAAGGAGATAAAATATCTGGACGGCGAACGGTTGTTGGACAATCAGGACTTGTGCCAACTCCTCCAAGCGAGCAAACGCTCGCTGCAACGCTACCGCAGTTCGGGCATATTGCGCTACCAGATGCTATGGCATAAAATCTACTACAAGGAATCGGACGTGCAGGAGTTCCTGAAACATCATTTCGACGAGTTCGAGGGCTGCCGCAAGGTCGAGAAAGACAGGGGTTGAACGCCAAATGCTGCCAAACGGACGCCACAAGCTGCCACGCGGGACGGAAACGGCGGCAGCGGCGTATCCTCCGCTTAATTTCGCAGGGCATCGACAAGATGCCATCATATAACAACAATAGATTATGGAACAGAAAAAGAAAGAACAAGACGTGCTGATCGTCCGGGACGAGAAGACGGGCGAGATCGGTGTCGTCGCGGGCTTGAAACGCGACGGGACGCCGAACATGAAAGCCGCCAGAGCGGAAAACGCGCAGGATTTCCTGCGTTTCGACCACCACGGCGACGTGTTGGACAACTTCTTCGCCAACTTCTACCGCCAATGCAAGGAGCCGAAACGCTTCGGTTTCTACCGCGTCGCGGCAGAGGGCGCGGACAAGGTCATGGAAGTATTGAAAGAGCTGCTGAAGAACCCGAAGCAGAACGAGGAGCTGCTCGCCCCGCACAAGGTCGATACGGCCAAGTACGAGCAGGCCGCCGCGCAGCAGCAGACGCCGCAGGATGGCGAAACGCAATCCGTCCCCACCGAACAAGGGGAAGAGACACCGCGTCAGGCCGAACAGCCGCCCGCCGTGGAACAGAGCAACGACGAGGGCTACAAGCCCATCGACGACAGCCGCCTCGACCGTGAGGCGGTCGCCGAGCGTTGGGGCATCGACCTCGCGGCATTGGAGCAGTCGGGCGATCTGGAGCGTATGTGTCATTACGGCAAGTCGCATCTTGTCGAGTGCAATCCCGATTTCGGCGGTATCCGCGTGCCTATGCAGGCGCGGTTGTCGCTGCGCGAGAACCCCGACGGCACGGTGTCGATCATCCCGCACCCGATCCGCCGCGAGCCGAACCTCGACGAGTACCGGAACATCAAGTTCACACCGGAGGATCGGGAAAACCTGCAAAAGACGGGCAACCTCGGACGTGTGGCCGAGGTGGTCGATCCCGCCACGGGCGAGCTTGTCCCCTCCTTTATCAGTATCGACCGCCTGACCAACGAGACGGTCTCCGTTCCGGTCAAGGCCATCCGCATCCCCGACGAAGTAAAAGGCGTGCTGCTCACCAAAGAGCAGAAAGAGGCGCTGGCAGCGGGCAAGGGCGTCTATGTGGAGGGCATGACGGCCAAGAGCGGCAAGAAGTTCAACGCTACAATCCAGATCAACGCCGACAAACGGGGGCTGGACTTCCATTTCGGCGGCCAGAAGAAATCCCAACGGCAGGAGCAGACGCAGACGGCTGACGGTGCTCCGAAAGAACGTCGCCTGCGTATCGGGAAAACCTTGCTCGGTGCGGAGGTCAAGCCGGAGTACAAGGCTGGCTGGGAGCAGAACAAGTGGGTGTACATCGAGGGCATGACCGACAAGAAAGGCCAAAAGTTCAACGCCTATGTACGCCCGAACCACGAAAAGGTCAAATACGACTTCAGCCGCAAGCGCCCGGAGCAGTCGCAAATCTACGAGGTCAAACCCGACACGGCCTCCCAAACGCAGGTTGCGGTCAATTCCGAGGGCAGAACCGACGAGGCGACCAAGCGCATCGGCGAGCCGCTGCAACGGGGACAGACCGCCCCGGCCAACGAGGAGCAGCAGCGTCGGCAGCAGAACGCGAACAAACCCCGAATGAGGATGTAGCTATGGCGGCTTTCATTATTCTCCTGCTTTTCTGCCTTGTCTCGGTTGCGGGCGGTTACGCCCTGCGGCGTATTGATTGGCAGGCCATAGAGCGGGAAAACGGACGGTACTATACCGCCGACGGGTATCACGTCTATTACGACCGCAACATCCTGCGCCACCTGCGGCATGAAGAACGAGAGACGCGGGAGCGGAACGACGAGAGTTAAAAACGGAGTTCTTGCCCCACACCACTAAATCCACATTAAATAAATCAATTCAGTATGAAAACAATTATTGCAGAGAAACCGAGCGTGGCGCGTGAGATCGCCCGCATCGTGAAAGCGACGAAAAGAGAGATCGGCTACTACACGGGAAACGGCTATAACGTAACATGGGCGTTCGGGCATCTGGTGCAGCCCGCCCTGCCGGACGGTTATGGCATCAAGGGATTCCACCGCGACAACCTGCCCATCATCCCTCCGGTGTTCAAACTTATTCCCCGTCAGGTCAAGACCGACAAGGGCTATAAACCCGACAGCGACGTTACGGCGCAAATCAAGATCATCGGCGGGCTGTTCCGCGAGAGCGAGCGTATCATCGTGGCGACGGATGCCGGACGCGAGGGTGAGCTGATCTTCCGCTACCTGTACGAGTACATCGGCTGCGCCACGCCGTTCGACCGCCTCTGGATCAGCTCGCTCACGGACAAGGCCATCCGCGAGGGGCTGGAGCGGCTCGAAAGCGGCAACAAGTACGACAACCTCTACTACGCGGCCAAAGCCCGCAGCGAGGCCGATTGGCTCGTGGGTATCAACGCCACGCAAGCCATCACGGTGGCCGCCGGACACGGCACGTATTCGCTGGGGCGCGTGCAGACACCCGCGCTGGCAATGGTATGCAGCCGTTTCTGGGAAAACAAGCGTTTCACGCCGGAGGATGTCTTTCAGGCGCACTTCTCCACGCCGGGCATCGAGTCCGGTACGGTCGTGAAGTTCTCCTCCGCCGGGAAATGGAAGGAGAAAGCCACCGCCGCTGCCGCCTACCAGTCGCTCAAAGAACGGGGCGAGGTAACGGTTACGAGAGTCGAACGCAAGGAGACCGTGCAGGAGCCGCCCCTGCTGTACGACCTGACGACACTCCAGAAAGAGGCGAACACCAAGCACGGCTTTTCGGCGGACAAGACGCTCTCCATCGCCCAGAAGCTCTACGAGGCGAAAGCGATAACCTATCCCCGTACGGGCAGCCGTTACATTCCCGAAGACATGTATGCGGAAATTCCCGCGCTGCTGCTCACGCTGAAAAACAATCCGACGTGGGGCAACCGCCTCGCGCTGCTGGGCGAAGCCCCGACACGCCGCAGCGTGGACGGCGGCAAGGTAACCGACCACCATGCCCTGCTGCCGACGGAGGTGAAGCCGAAGATGCTCTCCGCCGACGAACAGACCGTTTACGATATGATCGTCGGGCGTATGCTGGAAGCGTTCTCGGAAAAGTGCATCAAGGACGTAACGACCGTTACGGCTGTGTGCGAGGGCGTGGAGTACACGACAAAGGGCGCTATTGTCCGTCAGGCCGGGTGGCGGGCTATTTATGCCGAGGAGCTGGAAGATACCTTACTGCCCGAATGGACGGAAGGCACGACGCTGACCGTCGCAGGCTGCTCGATGACCGAGGGCAAGACGAAGCCCAAACCGCTGCATACGGAAGCCTCGCTGCTTGCGGCAATGGAGACCGCAGGCAAGGAGGTCGAGGATGAGGAGGTGCGGCAGTCGCTCAAAGAGTGCGGCATCGGCACTCCGGCCACTCGTGCGGCCATCATCGAAACGCTCTTTTCACGGGAATACATCGTGCGGCACAAGAAATCGCTCGTACCGACGGAAAAGGGGCTGGCACTCTATTCGGTCGTCAAGCAGATGCGCATCGCCGACGTCGAGATGACGGGAGCATGGGAGGCGGCGCTCGCCAAGATCGAGCGGGGCGAACTGCGTGCCGAGACGTTCCGCAAGGAGGTTGAGGAGTACACCGCTGGGATTACCTCCGAGTTGCTGACCTGCGACAAGCTCTTCACGCATACCGTGTCGGAGTGCGTCTGCCCCAAATGCAAAACGGGGCGTATGCAGTTCTTTGGAAAGGTCGTGCGCTGCGACAATGCCGCGTGCGGGCTTCCGGTATTCCGTGTGAAAGCGGGAAAGACGCTTTCCGACACGGACATTACGGAACTGCTGACCAACGGGCACACCTCACCGATCAAGGGTTTCAACAGCAAGCGGGGCAAATCGTTCTCGGCTGTTGTCGCCTTCGACGGGGATTTCAACACCGTCTTCGAGTTCCCTGAAACGAAAAACGGCGGCAAAGACACAAAGAGAGAGAAATAATGCCTATATTCGCCACTGAATACACGGAAATAGATTGTCTTCCCGGATTTACCGTCGATACCGATTTATTCTCTGTGGATTTAGTGGTGGCACTCGACGGGGACGTTGAGTGCCTTTTTCTATTCTTTTCTCGAACTATTCAAACGCTTTCAATTCAACATTTTCATTATCGTCATGTTGGCCACCGCGACATAAAATTGTTGTAAAAATAACTACTACAATTAAATTGAGTGGATATAACCAACTTCCTTTTAATGAAAATTGGCAATTACGTATAATATCGACAGATGTCAGAATCATAAGTAAGAACCAAATCAAAGTTATAAAGCAACTGATGATCTGATTGATTCGAGATACGGAAAAACGATATGATAATGTTAAGCTCCAAAATGAATTGTGATTGTTAATGTGATTTTTCATAAGTGGGCCTGTAATATCGTCTTCTAAAGAATCAATAACTTTTTCCCAATTCAATTGCCAATGCTTGCTGGCTCTATTAACAAAAAACCAGCCGAGTGAAAAAACAAAGCCAATAGATTCGATTAAAAATAGGTATTGTTCCTGAAAGGAAATGCTTTTTGATGTAAGTATGGCGAAATATCCGGCAAATGAAGCCGCTATAAAAGCCCAGAAATAGGTAGTACGTTTCCAATACAATTCTATTTCAAATTTTCTTATATCATGTGCTTTTTCAAAAGCCTTTTCTTTTTTGTATCTATCCATAAGTAAATCCATAAAGTTAAAGTATTTACAAAATTAGCAATAAAAATCCACTAAATCCATAGAATTATGAATAAGAAAGATAAGCCCACGGAGCTATCCTACTACGGGCTTTACCTGTTATCCCACCTCAAGGAGAACCACCCCGACAAGGCGCATGACGCGGCCTTTATTGAAAGCCGCTCCGACCATGCCGCCGACGTGTACGAACAAGCCCGCCTCGAAGGGTATCTGCCCGAAGGGGCGCACGAGCTGGCGATGGCCGCTCTTTTGGAGGGGCTTCACTTCTCCAAGTACGACACCATCATCGAGGTGCTCTGGAACGAGTTTTCAGACGAGGTGGCGCAGAGCGACGCCCCGTCCGTCGCGTTGAGATTGCAGCCCTCTCTGGAGGGCATATTCTCCCAATACCCGCTCTCGGACGATTTCGCCTATTCGCCCGAATACGAGCAGCTCTACACGGAGCTTACGGGGGCTATCCTAATCTTGCTGGAAGAGGATGGCATTTAACCGTAAGACCAAACTGCGGGACAACATCGAGGCGATACGCACGGCGTTCGAGTTGGGCAAGGCAGGGCGGGCGGCCACTCCCGAAGAGCGGGAGCGGCTTGCCCGCTATTGCGGTTTCGGAGGGTTGAAATATATTCTCAACCCGGCTTCCGACCTGACCGATGCCGTGCAGTGGGCGAAATCCGACCTCGACCTGTTCCCGATGACGGCGGAGCTGCACCGTCTGATCCGCGAGAACAGCGCAAGCGAAAACGAATACAAGCGTTACATCGACAGCCTGAAAAGCTCCGTGCTGACGGCGTTCTACACCCCTGCGGCGGTTACGGAGGCTTTGGCCGACACGCTGCACGACTACCATGTGCGCCCGTTGCGGATGCTCGAACCCTCCGCTGGACACGGGGCGTTCCTCGAAGCCTTTGCCCGCAGGAACACTCGCGCGGATGTGATGGCTTTTGAAAAAGACCTCCTGACGGGCAGGATTCTCGCCTGCCTCCACCCCGACAAGAAAGTGCGCGTGGAGGGTTTCGAGCGTATCGAGAAGCCCTTTAACGGCTATTTCGACGTGGCGGCCTCCAACATCCCGTTCGGGGATGTGGCGGTCTTCGATCCGGCGTTCTCCGCGAGTGATGCGCCCGGACGACGGACGGCGACCAAAGCCATCCACAACTACTTTTTTCTCAAAGGGCTGGATGCCGTGAGGGACGGCGGCATCGTGGCGTTCATCACGTCGCAGGGCGTGCTGAACGCGCCCCAGAACGAAACTTTCCGCGCCGAGTTGCTCAAACAAGCGGATGTGGTCTCCGTCGTCCGCCTGCCCAACAACCTCTTTACCGACAATGCCGGAACGGAAGTCGGCAGCGATCTCGTCGTCCTGCAAAAAAACGTCCGAAAAGAGAAGCTGACCGACGACGACAAGTTGCTGTGTCAGGTACATTCCGACAGTCGCGGTTTCAATACCAACGAATACCTGCACCGCCATCCCGAACGGATTATCCACACGAAAGCGGTGCTGGACACCGATCCCTACGGCAAACCCGCAATGGTCTATCGGCATGAGGGCGGTGCGGAGGGCATCGGGGCGGATCTGCGTCGTATGCTCTCGGAGGATTTTTACAAACGCCTCGAAATGGGCCGCTACATGGATGTCGCGGGGACGCTCGAAGGTATCCGCCAACGGAGAGAGCAGCAGTCGGCTGGTGCAACGCCTGAACCCGTCTTGCAGAAAGAACCGGCAAGGGCGGAGCAGACGGAGGCCGTCGGACAACAGACCTTGTGGGGACAAGAGACCGTTGCGGAGGATACGGTACGGCCTGCACGAGCAGATAAGTCGAGTGCTGCACCCCCGAAAGTGGAGAAGCCCGAAATAGAGCCTCCGGTAATGAGCCTTTACGACCTGTTCGGCTTCACGGAAGAGGAGCGGCGCGTCGCACAGACGGGAGGCAAACCCCGCCGCAGGAACAACCGTCCCAAGCTGGCGCAACCCCGCCAGCCGTCGCTGTTCGACATGCCGACGGAGGCCGTGGCAACGACAAAGGCGGAGCAGACGGCACGGACGGCAAACGACGAAACGACCGTTTCGCCCCGTCCCCGCTATCCCGTTGAAAACGGCATCGAGGAGGATATGAACCGCCGCATCTCCGACGTCGAGCGACAGATGCGCGAGCGGGAAACGAAACTCTCGGCGGAAGAGCGGCAGCGCAAGCACGAGGCGGATATGAAGCCCCAGCCCTTCGAGGGATTGTTGGAGCCGCACCACCGCGAGGGATCGTTCGTCAAAGTGAACACCGTCGGGGCACGCTACCAGATCGGCTATCTGAAAGACGTTACCCGCTACGGGGCGACGTTCCACCCGCTCGATCTGGATACGGCGCAGCGTGAGAAGATTGCGGCCTATATCCCCGTGCGCGACGCTTACGAGCGGCTCTATGCCTATGAAGCCGAATATCACGACGAGGGCGATGCCATGCGTAAAGACCTCAATACCCGTTACGATGCGTTCGTCGCGCGTTACGGTAATTTGAACGCCAAAGCGAACGTCAAGCTCCTTATGATGGACGCATCGGGGCGCGACATCCTCGCCCTCGAACGGGCGGAGAACGGGCAGTTCGTCAAGGCCGACATCTTCGACCATCCCGTAGCGTTCGCGCTCAACGGGATTACGCACGTCGATACGCCCGAAGAGGCGCTCTCGGCCTCGCTCAACCGCTATGGTGGTGTAAACCTCGACTACATGGAATCCCTCGCGGATAACAGCCGCGAGGAGTTGATCGACGAGTTGAAAGGGCGCATCTTCTACAATCCGCTTTCCGGCAGTTACGAGATCAAAGACCGCTTCATCGCGGGCAACGTGGTCGATAAGGCGGAGCGCATCGAGGCATGGATGGCCGAGAACCCGCACGGCGAGCGCGAAAAAGAAGCCCTCGCCGCCTTACAGGAGGCCGCGCCGCGTCCGATCACGTTCGACGAGCTGGATTTCAACCTCGGAGAGCGGTGGATTCCGACGGGTATCTACTCGGCATACGCATCTTATCTGTTCGACACGAAAGTAAGTGTCGGTTTCTCGGAGAGCATGGACGACTACACCGTCAAATGCGGCGTAAAAAACGCCAAGATTCTCGACCAGTTCTGCGTCAAGGGGTATTACCGCAGCTACGACGGTATTGCCCTGCTGAAACACGCCCTCGTGAACACCGTACCCGATATGACCAAGAGCATCGGCAAGGACGAGCACGGCAACGACATCAAGGTGCGCGACAGCGAGGGCATACAGCTCGCCAACGCCAAGATCGACGAAATACGCAACGGGTTCGTTGAATGGCTCGCGGAGCAGTCGCAGGATTTCCAGAAGCGGCTGACGGATATGTATAACTGCAAGTTCAACTGTTTCGTGCGGCCGCAATACGACGGTTCGCACCAGACCTTTCCCGATCTCGACCTGAAAGCCCTCAACCGACGGTTCGGAATCAAGGATGTGTATCAGAGCCAAAAGGATTGTATCTGGATGTTGAAGCAGAACGGCGGCGGTATCTGCGACCACGAGGTCGGCACGGGAAAGACGCTGATCATGTGCGTAGCGGCGCACGAAATGAAGCGGCTGGGGCTGGCGCACAAGCCGATGATTATCGGACTGAAAGCCAACGTCGCGGAGATCGCCGAGTGTTACCGCACGGCCTACCCGAACGCGAAGATACTCTACGCTTCGGAAAAGGACTTTTCGCCCGAAAACCGTGTGCGGTTCTTCAACAACATCAAGAATAACGATTACGATTGTGTCATCATGTCGCACGACCAGTTCGGCAAGATTCCACAGTCGCCCGAAATGCAGCAGCGGATTCTCCAAGCCGAGTTAGACACGGTGGAGGAGAATTTGGAGGTGCTGCGCAGGCAGGGTAAGGATGTTTCCAGAGCGATGCTGCGGGGATTGGAGAAGCGCAAGATCAACCTCTCCGTGAAGCTGGAGAGTATCGCCCACGCCATCAAGTCGCGCACGGACGACGTGGTGGACTTCAAGCAGATGGGCATCGACCATATTTTCGTGGACGAGAGCCACCAGTTCAAGAATCTGATGTTCAACACACGTCATGACCGTGTGGCGGGACTGGGCAATCAGGACGGCAGCCAGAAGGCGCTCAACATGCTTTACGCCATCCGTACCATTCAGGAGCGCACGGGAAAGGATTTGGGCGCGACGTTCCTGTCGGGTACGACCATCAGCAACTCGCTGACGGAGTTGTATCTGCTGTTCAAATACCTGCGCCCGAAAGAGTTGGAACGGCAAAATATCAACTCGTTCGATGCGTGGGCTGCCATCTTCGCCAAGAAGTCCACCGATTTCGAGTTCTCGGTAACGAACAACATCGTGCAGAAGGAACGCTTCCGCTACTTCATCAAAGTACCGGAGCTGGCGGCGTTCTACTCCGAGATTACCGACTACCGCACGGCGGAGGACGTGGGCGTGGATCGTCCAGATAAGAACGAGATACTCCACAACATTCCACCCACGCCCCAGCAGGAGGAGTTTATCGAAAAGCTGATGCAGTTCGCCAAGACGGGCGACGCGACGATACTCGGACGCGGCAAGCTGTCGGATACCGAAGAAAAGGCCAAGATGCTGATCGCAACGGACTACGCCCGCAAGATGGCACTCGATATGCGGCTGATCGACCCGAACTACGATGATCACACCGACAACAAGGCGAGCCACTGTGCACGCATGATTGCGGAATACTACCGCAAGTACGACGCGCAGAAAGGAACACAGTTCGTCTTCTCGGATTTGGGGACGTTCCAGCCGGGACAGTGGAACGTGTATAGCGAAATCAAACGCAAGCTGGTGGAGGATTACGGCATCCCCTCCTCGGAGATTCGCTTCATTCAGGAGTGCAAGAACGAGAAGTCGCGCAAGGCCGTTATCGACGCGATGAACGAGGGTAAGGTGCGGGTGATCTTCGGTTCGACCTCTATGCTCGGCACGGGTGTCAATGCGCAGAAACGAGCCGTCGCGGTGCATCATCTCGACACGCCGTGGCGACCCTCCGACCTCGCGCAGCGCGACGGACGCGCCGTGCGCAAGGGTAACGAGATCGCCAAGATGTTCGCCGGAAACAAGGTCGATGTAATCATCTACGCCGTCGAGAAGTCGCTCGACAGCTACAAGTTCAACCTGCTGCACTGCAAGCAGACGTTTATCTCGCAGCTCAAAAGCGGCGCGATGGGTGCGCGAACCATCGACGAGGGAGCGATGGACGAGAAATCGGGCATGAACTTCTCGGAGTACATGGCCATTTTATCCGGCAACACGGACTTGCTCGACAAGGCGCGGTTGGAGAAGAAGGTGGCGGCGTTGGAGAGTGAGCGCAAGTCGTTCCACAAGGCCAAGAGCGGCTCCGCGTGGAAATTGGAGGAGTACACCAAGACACTCGCCCACAACAACGACTGCATCGTCAAGATGTCGGCGGACTACGAGACGTTTCTCGCGCGGGTACAGACCGACAAGGAGGGCAACAAACTCAATGCCCTGCGGCTCGACGGGCTGGAGGCCATCGATCACAAGAGTGTCGGCACGCGCTTACAGGAGATTGCCAAGAACGCCACGACAAGTGGCGAGTATCTGCGCATCGGCGAGCTGTACGGCTTCCCGATTCTCGTCAAGACCGAACCTCTGTTGAAAGACGGCAAGGAGACCAAGCAAAACCGTTTCTTCGTGGAGGGGGCGTTCAAGTACACCTACAACAACGGGCAGGTAGCGATGGCCGACACGAAAGCCGCTGCGTCGAATTTCCTCAACGCATTGGAGCGCATACCCAAGCTCGTGGAGCAGTATCGGGAGAAAAACATCGAATACGAGCGCGATATTCCGATTTTGCAACAGACCGTCGGCGGCGTATGGAAGAAGGAAGACGAATTAAAGCAGTTGAAATCAGAGGTTGCGGCGTTGGAGCGTAAGATTCAGCTTACATTGGCCCCGAAGCCGGAAGCGGCGGCAGCACAGGATGCCGCGGTGGAGAACAGCGAAGGAATCAATCCCCAAAAGGATGAAACCGCTGTCCGTACATTCGTGGACGAACATATTATGCTCGTTCGGCCCGGTGCTGCGGCAAGCAGCCATGACCCCGGCAGGGGAATAAAGATGTGATTCGTTCGGACGGCTATCGGAAACGGTAGCCGTTTTTCTTACAAGGAAATGCCTCCAAATATTCCGCCAAGAAGAGAGATTGCCGTATAGACCGGGCGCAGGCGGTTGTTGATAAGGGCGGTTATCGTGCTGATCTTGTTGCGGACGGTTCCCTCGCTTAACGAGGAATAACGGGCGATGTCGTAAATACTGAACCCGTGTTTCTCGTATAGATTGTAAATCTTGCGGTCAGTTTCGGGCAGCGAATTGATGATCTGCACCTTTTTCTCCTGTATCTCGGCACAATAGACGTCGTCCTCCACACTGTTGTAACTCCACTCCGGACATTGATGCAATTTGCCGAGCAGTTCATCGTCCAAGCGCACGGTAGCCCAATCTTTCCTTTTATAATAATCGTATAAATCGCACAGATACACCGAGTGTAGGAACCGTGCTGCGGAACCTTGTTCGTCGGTCTTTATGCGTGTCATATTCCTGAATACGTATGTCCAGAAATCTTGCAAAAAGTCCTCCGCATCCTCCTTGTTCCTGAAAAAACGGAGCGATTTACGGTAAAGAGCCGAATGATGCCTTTTGAAGAACTCTTCAAAAGACCTGTTCTCTGCGCTTTCCACGAAATCATCCAACAGTTCTTGATCCGTTTTCATACCTAACAGACTTTCGATAGGGCAAAATTCCGTATTTTTCACCGAATGGGCAAACAATTCGGATTACATTATTATTAAGTTTTTTTCTGCCACGCATTTTTGCCCCATCTCCCCCGAAAAATGGGGCCGGATGTTACGGTAACATTACAAACGGCAATTTTCGAGACGCTGAAAATTGATTTTTTTCGCCGGATAAAATTTTGATAATCAATTAAATAATAGCGTTTAACACAATCTTAATACAAAAAGTTGCCGTTTTCGCGTGAAAAAGTGCTGCGAAATTCGATAATATATAGAGAGGGGGACATGTAATGCACGCTCCCGAAAATAAGGAAATAAATAATGTGCTAAATAGTATTTATGGAAAAAGAAAGTAAACAACCCAAACTCGGAACTCCCGAAGCCAAGCGGGAGTTGGATGCGCTGCACAAGCTGATGCGACGCTACACGGCGGGCGGCGACCTCACGGCGGAGGAATTACACCTATTAGACAAAGTGGCGGTCTCCGACGAAAGGACAAGCCCCGGTAAAGAACCGGAAACCAAGAATGCCGGAAGGAGAATCCTTCGCCGGGTTTATGCCGCAACGGTTCCGCACGATGGCAGACAGACCGCCGCCGTCCGGAAAATCCGTCCTGTTTCGCGGCTCTACCGTTACGGCGTCGTCGCCACATTTCTGTTGCTTGTCGGCGTCAGTGCGGTAATCGGCTTCCGTGCGTTGGAGCGCACGCCGCAGCTTGTGGAGTTGGCGGCCTTGCAGGAAGTGGAGGAATTTACGTTGCCCGACGGTAGTAGGATCTACCTGAACCGGGGCAGCAAGCTCACCTATGACGACCGGACATTCAACGACGAGCGCCGTGAAATTCGTCTTTCGGGCGAAGCGTTTTTCGAGGTGGCGAAAAACCCCGCGAAGCCCTTTATCGTCTATGGAGGCCAGACGCAAACCACCGTGCGGGGTACGTCGTTCAACGTGAAAGTCTATCCCGGCGTGCGGGAAAACGTTATCTCGGTACGCGACGGACGTGTCGAAGTGAAGAACGCCGAACACGAGGTACTGGCCGTGCTGACACGCAATCGTCAGATTACGTGGGACACGGCGACGCAGACCGCCCGGCAGGACAGTATCGACTGGCAGCGTGCCGCCGGATGGAAAGACGGGCGGATGCTCGTACTCAACCATGCCGGACTGGACGAAATAAAGTTGAAGATGGAGCAATGCTACGGTGTCAGCATGACTATCGATCGGATTACGGACGGGCAGGTCAGCTTTTACGGCTCCTACCCGCTGGATGACGGAGGTGCGGCACTGTTGAAGGAGTTGAGTTGTATCTACGGCATCCACAGTAAGCGGCAGGACAACCGGATCGAACTTTATCGGTAAGTCCCTTTCACAAGACTGGATTTTTTGAATGGTTTTTCCCGCCTGATGGGAAGGACAGCACTTACCATGTCTTTACGGAAATGAATTAGTGTGATATAAACAGTTGATTTTAAGTAATTTGATTTTAATAAAAAAGAAAAAGATGGAAAAATTAAACATTTGGATACGGCGTTGCTGTATCGGCTTTATGACGGGAATCCTGCTGCTCTGTGCCGCGGATGTCGTCGCCGCAGACCAACAATCGGGGTTCCCGAAAGAACCCCTTATGGAGCGGCTTCAAAGGATTGAACGATTGAAAAAGGTCTTTATCTCTTTCGAGGGCGAAATGGTGAAAAACCTCACTGTTCAGCCTCTTGCCGTCGAGGGGAAAAGTGCGGACGAACTGATCGCCCAGAGCCTCCGCTCCACCACATTGTCCTATGTCAAAGTCAATGACAACCGCTATGCTATTGTCCGGAAGAAAGCGGACGAGCAACCTGCCCCTGCACCCCAGCAGACCATGCCGCGGGGCAAAGGCACGCTGTCGGGCACGGTGGTCGATAAGGACGGTTTTCCCGTACCGGGAGCGACGGTGATTGTTGCGGGTACGACGACCGGAACCTCCACCGACGTCAAGGGACACTACTCCCTCGAACTTGCCGCCCGCACTGTCAGCGTCGATATTTCGTGCATCAGTTACCAGAAGATGAGCATTTCGGACATCCGGATCACGGCGGGCAAAACCACCCCGCTGGACGTGGTGTTGCAGGACGCCAACGAACAGCTCGAAGAGGTCGTGGTAACGGCGACGTACAACAAAGCCTCTGCAAACGGATTGTATGCCAAACAGAAAGCCCGTACCGTGATGTCCGACGGTATCTCCGCCGACCTGATTAAGAAAACCTCCGACAACAACGTGGCGCAGGTCTTGGGCCGCGTGTCGGGCGTAACCATCGACAACGGCAAATACGTTAATATCCGCGGTATGGGTGAACGATATAACAACGTGCAGTTGAACGGCGCGACGCTACCCTCCACCGAGCCGAACAAACGTAATTTCGCCTTCGACGTGCTGCCCTCCGGTCTGATCGACAACGTAACCATCGCCAAGACCTTTACACCCGACCTTCCCGGCGAGTTTACGGGCGGTCTGGTCGAGGTGAACACGCTGGCCATCCCCACCGAGCAGATCATCCAACTGTCAGTTGGTACGGGCATGAACACCAACTCCACGGGTAAGGATTTTTACAGCAACAAGCGTTTCGGCGGCGACTACCTTTTCGGCAATATCAACGACCGCAAATGGTACACGGGACGCAGCGACGAGCAGGGCGTCGCCGACCGCAAGCGGGCCGGACAGATGAACACCTACGGATTCCAGCGGTTCAAGGCCGCTCCGACGCAGAACTACGCCCTCACTGTGGGGCTTCCGTTCGACCTCGGACGGGGACACAAGCTGGGCGTCGTGGCGTCGCTGACCTACCGCAACGAGCAGAACATTGAGGACTACAAGGAGATGCGCTCCTACCAGAACGACAGTCTGAACGGCCCCGGCAAACGCTATAAATTCGTTACGCAGACCGGAGCGGTCGCCAATGTGGGCTGGCAGTCGCCCAAGCACAAAATCACATGGCGCAATATGTTCAACAACCGCTTTTCGCACACCAACCTCGAACGCTATATCTGGCGTTATACCACAGGTTTCGACACCTACGAACAATACAGTACCCCATTGCAGAGCCGCCTGTGGCAGACGCAATTGGACGGCGAACACAAATTGTTCGGCGAACGGCTGATCGCCTCGTGGAACGCTTCCTACAATCAGGTAACACGTATCAACCCCGATGACCGGTATGCGCAGGCTACCGTGATGGGCGACAAGTCGCAGGGCGTTGAAAACGCATACCTGAATTGGATGTCCAGCGTAACCAGCAGCCTGTTTGAAGTAGAAATGGGACACCTGATGTATAGTAACCTGACCGAGAAAAAGAAAACGGCGGGCTTCGACCTCGAATACCCGTTTACGGTGGGCGGTAACAAACAGACGGTCAAAGCGGGCTATCTGGGTACGTTCCGCAATGCCGATTTCCAGCAGAAATACCTGCACGCCATGTTCCCTTTAAAACCTTCTAATGCCTCTCCGGAAGAAATGCAGGAATACGAACGGCAGTGGGCAGCCTATCAGGAATTGAGCAATTCCCATCCGAACTTGCAGGAACTCTACGATCCCAGAAACTTCGGAAGCGGAGCGATCTACTACGCCTCTTCGGGTGTGCAGGGCAGCGAGGGGGCCGAATATTACGAAGGTTCGCAGCATATCCACGCTGCCTATCTAATGGGCGAGTTCTCTTTCCTGCGCAGATTCCACTTGACGGCTGGCTTTCGCATGGAGGATGCGACGACTGATGTACGAACAAAAGTCAAACAAAAAGCAGATAGTCTGGTGACGGTAAAAAAGACCGACTGGCTGCCTGCAGCGACTTTGGTTTATAATATTACCGATAATTTCAATGCCCGCTTTGCATACAGCCGCACCATCGCCCGTCCGGATTTTCGGGAACTGACGCCGTGTATGTATTATAATGTGGACGACCGTATTACGGTGATCGGAACCAGCCAAATCAAACAATCCTTTACCGATAACTACGACCTGCGGCTGGAGTGGTATCCTGCGCCGGGAGAGGTCGTCTCGGTCAGTGCCTTCTACAAAAAATTCAATCTCCCGGTTGAAAATGTAACTTATAAAACTTCCGACGGAAATTATAAACTCTATCCGTTCAATCTGGACGAATCAACGGTAAAGGGGATTGAGTTGAATGTGCGTAAATCGCTCGGCTTCCTTGCCCCCGGATCGTTCCTCAAGGATATTTACCTCTCCGGAAATGCAACGCTGCTCAAAGGAGATGTTAAATACGATATGGGGCAATTGCTCACCTCTGTTTTTGGAGGAGAGAAAGATAAAAATGGAACGGGCGACCGCAATCGTCCGCTGCAAGGCTTGGCTCCCTATACGGTCAATGCGGGACTTGCCTATCAGGGTTCTATTTTCGGTGCGGCAGTCAATTACGGACGCAATGGTCGTAAACTACTGTTCGCCGGACTGTACGAGAAGTACGACCAGTATGAGGCTTCGCGCGATGTACTCGACCTGCAAATCTCCGCACGCCTGCTGAAAAGCCGCATGGAAATCAAATTCAACGCCAGCGACCTGTTGAATCAGGATATAATCGTTTACCAGAATTGCAGCCCCTCGAAAACCGATCGTGACCCGGCGAATGACAAAGCCTATGTCGATCTGACCTCGGATATGAACTACAACTCCGGCGATTGGGTGTTGAGTCGTATCAAAAAGGGTGTGAACCTTTCGCTGTCGGTCAGTTACAAATTTTAATCAAAGTAATTACAATAAATAATTGAAGCAATGAAAAATTTACAAATCTGCCTGCTCGTGCTGCTTGCGGCGCTCTTTGCCGGATGCGAAACCGAGGGAAAGTTTCGGGATACGAGCTATTACAATCCCCAAGTAACTTTCAATCCGACATGGTTACAAGGCGATTACCGCATAACTTACAACGGCAGCGAAAGCCCATACGTCAGTAAAAGCGAAAAGACTTTTAAGTTGGAAATTTTCAGAAAGGACGACGCGACCGATACCCCGGTACTGGCGGAAAATGAATGTCCGTCGGACAAAGCGATTACTCTTTTTCGTCCGGTTGGTTCTGAGTTGGCAGTATATACCGGAAACGAAGATAAATACACGACATTTACTCCTACCATTATTTTTTCAGGAAATAAAGACGATTATACGGCGACATTCAACAACGGCGAAATAGAGGAGGGAGAAACGAATTATATTGCCAAAGACAATCTGACAGGAACTTTTAGAATTGTGCGTAAAGCGGATAATACAATACTTTATGAAGAAGAAATAACCCTCGAAGCAGATGGAACACTTCAGTTTATGCAATTATCCGACACTGAGTTTTTGGAAATCCCTGAAAGCGACGAACCCGATCCTGAATCTCGGCAATATACTAAAATTCGTTTCTTTTATACAGCTGATGCTTTCCCGGAACATGATAAGCTGCGATTGGTAGTTTATCTGATGGATTTAGACGCCGCGCAATTTACAGAGGCAATAGCAACAATCGAGTTGGAAGCTGGAAAAATCTCTGAATATATTCAAATTGATAACGATGCGTTTGGCCAAGGTTCAGTAAATGGAGTATATGATTTAATCGATGAAAATGGAAATATGATAGTCGATAATACACAACATTTCAATACATCCATCCAAATAGGGACTTCGGATAATAAGTTTATGACATTCCGTTTTGTTGATCCGTCGCATCAAGGGGGTGATAATGTAGGATGTAGTCGCATATTATATACCCCGTGGGAATAGATTGTAATAAATAATTTAATAATGATTTTAATGAAAACTAATATATTATCCAGCATGGCGAGCCTATTCGCCGCCATGCTTCTGGGCACGTCGCTTTTCGCCGCGACGCCCGCCGACCCCGAAACCAATCCCCGCGACGCGGCAGCCGCGGCAGCCGCCCGACGTACAGTCATCACCGCCGCGGGAGCGACCTTCCCGCTTCCGTTCTACTCCGAAGCGTTCAAACGCTACTGGGAAAAGAACGACATCCCCGTAACGTATGCCGGAATCGGTACCGACCGGGGGATTAAAAGCTTTCGTTCCCGCCAGATCGACTTCGCGGGCGTGGACGTACCCCTGACCGCCGCAGAACTCAAGGAGATGCCCGCGCAGACCGTCCTTGTTCCCACGTCGCTGGGCGCCGTGGAGATCGCCTACCACCTCGACGGGGTGGATAACCTGCGCCTGACGGGAGAACTCGTCGCCGACATCTATCTGGGGCGCGTCACCAAATGGAACGACGCCCGCATCGCCTCCGTAAACCCCGGCGTATCGCTTCCCGACAAGGAAATCTACCCGGTGTTCCGGCTCGACGGCAGCGGCACGACCTACGTCTTTACCCACTACCTCTCCTCCGTCAGCCCGGCATGGGCGGAATCCGTCGGCACGGGTAAATCCCTGACCTTCCCGCGAGGCGTCGCCGCCACGGGAACGCCGGGTGTTGCGGGCTTGGTAGAGAAAATCCCCGGCGCCATCGGCTACGTAGCTTCGGGCTACTCCGCCTCGTTCGACATCCAGCGTGCCTTGCTCCAGAATGCCGCGGGCAACTACGTCCAACCCTCGACCGAGAGTATCACGGCGGCTGCCGCCCTGCAAACCGCCGACACGAACGTGATGCTGACCGACAGTCCCGCCGCCGAAGCCTATCCGATCAGTTGTTTCTCGTGGGTAATGCTTTACCGCAACCAGAGCTATTCGGGCCGCACGCGCGAGCAGGCCGAACAGACGCTCGCCGTGCTTCGCTGGCTCGTGGGCCCCGAAGCGCAGAACTTGGCTGCAAGGGAACATTACGCCCCGCTGCCCACGGCGGTCGCCGCCCGTGCGGTAGAACTCTTGGATAGTGTAACCTACGGCGGCAAACCACTGAAATAACTGCCGCGATGATCTGCCACGCAGGAATTACGCTCTTGACCGACGAGACCGGCCCCCCCCGTACAGGTGAACATCGACCTCGTGCGCCACGGCGCGGAGCTGGCGGCCTTCCTGCGGGCGCACGGGTTGGTTGGGGGAGGCTCCGGCGCGCAACTTCCCGCCGAAGGCTCCGGCACGGTCTGCGACGAACTTTCGGGCACGGTCGGAGGCGAACGCCTGACGTGTCGTTACGTTCCCTCCGCCGACCGGAGGCTTATCCCGGTGGTCTACCGCTCGCAGGTGCGTCCGCTGCTGCGTGCAGCCGTGGACAAGGCACTCCTCTCCCTGCACGGCCGCAAGGGAACGTCCGCACCCGCTGCCGAGGAGTACGCGGCGACGCTACTCACGGCAGCGGAGCGCCACCTGCACGGGGCACGTCTGCGGCATAAGCCCGCACCGGAGGGCTACGAACGCTACGGACGGGACATGTTCGGTCTGCGCTTCCGACTGCGCTGCTCGTCCGACACCCTTTGGATCATCTGCTACACCCTCCACCACGGAACCGTCGTCGTCCGCTACATCGGAACGGAGGCAAAGGCGGAAAAGAAATAAGAGATTACAAAACATTCATTTCACATCACAATCAGAAGCCTGCCTCCCGACAAGGGATTCGGCAGGCTTCCTTGTAAAACGTAACGTACAATACAGATGGATTCCTCGCAACGCCTGTTACGCCTGAAAATCATCACGGGATACGTGGTGCTTGTCCTGCTATTCCTCCTCGTGCTGGCCCTGTATTACCGCGAACATGGCAAGCTGGCGGTGATGGACAGAGAGGCGCAGTCGCTGCTGACGCGCCGCGGACAGACCGAACGGATCGCCGTAAAACTTCTGGATATGGCGCTGTTGGGCGAACGCATCATGGCGTGGGACGAGGAGGACTACGCCGAGTATAAAAATAAGCGCGAACGGGTAACGCAGTCGTTGCTGGAATTGCGCGGCACGTTGCCGGATACCGAAAGCCGCGAGCGCATCGATTCGATCCTCGCGCTGCTCGCCCAGAAGGAGCGGTACACCTTTTCGGTGCTGAACGGCCTGCGGGAGCTGGATGACACCTATAGCCTGCTGCAAGAACGTATCCCTGACTTTGTGCGCCAAGACAGTGTCCTGCAAGAGCGGTTGAACGTACGGATCGGTAAAGACCTTGAGGCGAGCGATACCGGTGGCTTTCTGGGACTGTTCCGCAGCCGGAAGAAGAACTACGAGCGTACGGAACGCCGGATTCGTGAAACACTGCAACAGCATCAGGTGTCTTCCGGGGAGTTACTCCGCTCGCTGGCCTCGGAAATCACTCAAGAGCGGATGCGCCGGACATCGGTACTACTTGCGCGGCTCGACACATTGGATATGAAGAACCGGCATCTCAACGCGGAGATCTGCCATCTGTTCCGGGCGTTCAACGAACAGTCGCTCTCCGTGCTGTAACACGCCACGGACACCTACCTACACTCCCGCAAGCGGGCCTTATCGCTGATGGCGACATTGGGGACGGGAGCCGTGCTGCTGGCCATCCTGTTTTACGTGCTGCTGCACGCCGACCTGAAACGCCGCGAACGAAACCGCCGGGCACTGGAACACCTGAACCGCCGCAATACGGAGCTGCTCGCCTTGCGGAAAAACATCCTGCTGACTGTGAGCCATGATCTGCGTGCCCCGCTCGCAGCAATTAACAACTATGCGGAGCTGTTGCCCGGCGAAAGACGGCGGGAGAACCGCCTGCGTTACAGTGAGGCGATCCGACAGTCATCGGACAGAATGTTGTCGCTACTGAACACTCTGCTACACTATTATCGTCTGGATACGGGCAAGGAGCAGGCGGAGTGCTGCCCGTTCCGGCTGCGGAGCCTTATCGACACACTGGCGGCAGAGTATGCTCCGGCTGTGGCCGCCAAACGGCTGGAATTTATCACTGAGTGCGACGGCGGCGAGGCCATCGTCGTGAGCGATCGAGAACGTATCCTGCAAATCGGGAGCAACCTGTTGTCCAATGCCGTGAAATTCACTACGGGAGGACACGTGCGGTTGGGGTTGTACTACACGGAGGGCTTCGTTACCCTCCGCGTGGAGGACACGGGAGCCGGAATGACAGAGGAACAGACCGGGCGGATATTCGAGCCTTTCGCCCGGCTGGGCAATGCCGAAGCGGAGGAGGGCTTCGGCTTGGGGCTTTCCATCACGCTGGCGCTGGTGAAACTGTTGAAAGGGGAAATTACCGTACAGAGCCTCCCCGGAGCGGGCAGCACCTTCACAGTGCGGCTACCCCTGTGCATCTGCACGGAGGAGAACCTGCCGCCGCAAACGGCTGTCCCGAACACCCTGCCCGCGCGGTTGCGGGTGGCGGTGGTGGACAACGACGCCATGCTGCGGGCCATGACCACGGAGATGTTCACCCGCCATGAGGCGCACGCGAAGGGCTATCCCGGTGTCCGGGAGTTGATGGAGGGACTGCGAACACACGATTTCGACCTGATACTGACGGACATCATGATGCCCGGTGTAAACGGGTTCGGGCTGCTGGAGTTGCTGCGCACCTCCAACGTCGCCAATGCCCGGAGGGTTCCCGTCATGGCGATGACCGCCCGTGCGGAGCGGAGCGCGGAGGAGTTTATCCGTGCGGGATTTGCCGGATGCCTCTATAAGCCCTTCTCCCGCGACGAACTTTTCGCTGCCGTGTCGCACTGTATCGGGAAGCGGGAGAACGAGGCCATTGCTGCGGCGGACTTCTCCGTGCTGCTGCGTGGGGAGGATAACGGGCGGGAGATGCTCGGCCTGCTGGTGCGAGAAACGGAGAAAAGCATGGCGGCGCTATCTGTCGGATTGAAGCAAGGCGACCGGAAGACGCTTGCGGCGCTGACACACCAACTGCTGCCCCTGTGGGAGGTACTGCAAATAGACGCGCCCCTGAAAGTATTACGGCAGGCGTTGTCCACAGCCGATATAACGGACGAAACTCTGCACGCCGCCGTCATGTCGGTACTTGCCGTCGGGCGACGGCTGGTCGTGCAGGCAAGAGAGCAGGGAGGTCGCTTATGAGCCGGATATTGATTGTCGAAGACGATACCGTCCTTTGCCGGGTACTGCGGAACTGGTTGGAACGAAAAAAGATGCAGGTGGAGGTCGCCACCACACTCGCCGGTGCACGTCGGATAATGGCGGCTGCGGATGCCGACATCGTTCTCTCGGACTTGCGCCTGCCTGACGGCGACGGAATTGAACTACTGGAATGGATGAACGAGCAGCATTACCGGATTCCTTTCATCGTCATGACGCAGCACGCCGAGGTGTTGTCCGCTGTGCGGGCCATGAAAGCAGGTGCAGAGGACTATCTGCCCAAACCCTTTTTGCCCGAAACGCTCTACACCATGTTGAACGGCCTGCTCCACCGCACGCGGGCCAAGCGGGAGAGCGGCAAGGGGATATTCCGCCGGGAGAGCGACCGAATCCGCGAGGTGGAACGGCGTGCCGCGCTGGTCGGCTCGACCGACCTGTCGGTGTTGATCCGCGGGGAGAACGGCACGGGTAAGGAACACGTCGCCCTCGCTGTTCACAAGGCGGGAGCGCGGGCGGAGCGGCCGTTCGTCGCCGTGGACTGCGGCTCCATTCCCAGAGAGTTGGCGGCCTCGGAGTTCTTCGGGCATGTCAAGGGGGCGTTTACCGGAGCGGCGGACAACAAAACGGGGGTATTCCACGAGGCCGAGGGCGGTACGTTGTTTCTGGACGAGGTGGGCAACCTCCCCTATGAGGTGCAAGTCTTGCTGCTGCGGGCCTTGCAGGAGCGGCGCTATCGTCCGGTGGGTGGCAGGCGGGAAACGGTCTGCGACGTGCGGATCGTGGCCGCCACGAACGAGAACATTGAAAAAGCGATCGCCGAGGGACGCTTCCGTGAGGATTTATACCATCGCCTGAATGAGTTTACCATCGAGGTTCCGCCCCTGCGGGAGTGTCCTGACGATATTCTGCCGCTGGCGGAGTTTTTCCTCGAACAAAGCTGCGGAGAGCTGAACAAGAGCGTATCGGGGTTCAGTGCCGAAGCCGGGAAACTGTTGCGGTCTTACGGCTGGCCGGGGAATGTGCGGGAGTTGAAGAACACCGTCCGCAAAGCCGTACTGCTCACCGGAAGCGGAGTCATCGAAGCGATGGATTTGGATATGAATGTTGCCGAGGGCGCGAAAGGATTTGCCCTGAAAGCCGAAAACGAGGAGCGCGAGAAGATCGTCAAGGCGCTCGAAGCCGCAAAATACAATAAGGCGTTGGCGGCGGGACTGCTACAAATTAGCCGCCCCACGCTCTACGAAAAAATGAAAAAGTACGGCATAAAACCGGAAAAGTAAGTGTATTTTAGCAAGATTGGAGGGAAAGATGTATCTTTGAAAACGGAAATAGAAAGACTTAACGGGAAACGGGGTTTTCCGTTATAGATATAAAATATAAGTTCGCAAGACGTTCCAAGCAAAATCTGGTAAATTGAGCAAAGTAAGAACCGATTGCGTGATGCTTATGCTATGTCTTTACATAGCGTGGGCTTACGCATATTCTTACTTGGGCTTACCAGAGCCTTGCTTGGAGTAGCGTAAGTGCCACGCTACTCTTTTTCAGACCTCTTGGAACATTCTCGGTAATATCGTTTTATCCACAAAATCAGGAGGTGAATATGAAAATACAAATTGCGGCTGTTCTATCGACGGATTGTTATCTGCTTTCTCCGGCAAAAGGAATAAACAGTCGATGGGCTTTTCCAAAACAACATACTCTTTTCTCGCTACGGAACGAGACGGATTTATTGCTGTCCAAAGATACCTCCTTGCTTTCCCTGCTATCGGAGAAACAGCACAATACAGACATAACCTACCTTGCAGAAGTTACTCCCGATACATTGGATTTGATAAAAGGTCTGTTGCTCTACGGATTGGCGGATGAGCTGTACTTGTACATTCTGCCTGAGCATACGGGGAAAGGCATCCTCCTTTCGACGCTTATCAGGCTGGAAGAATGGTATCTCGTTCGGGAACATCCGCGTCATATCATCAGCCGTATATATCGGAAGAAAGGATGAAGTGTAAGTCTGCTTTACACGGTGTAAGATTATCTTACGCTTATATGGATGTAACAATTGGGTTCTCGAAATATTTTTCACTGTTTTATTATTGAATATAAGGAAATTGCATCTTCACACTCCTGCAAATAGGTTTCCACGGAATAGCTTTTGTCCTTTATCTAATGTGTGCACACGAATTAACCTCAAGTGAAACGAACCCGATTAGAAAAATGGATTTTCTTGTACTCACGGAAACCGAGTTTTTCCGGCAAATAGATAATGAAGCAGAGGGCCGCGAATTAAGAACGGCATACAATAAGTTTATAAACGAAGTTCTCGTCTTTTACGCCTCGGCTTCTTCCAACGGGCGGCGGTTGTTTTCTACACTCGTTTATACGGAGATCGAGCTATACTGTCTGCATGAGAAACTTTCTCCTTTGCATGACGACCGGGCATACCATAGCCGCAAAGCCCTTTCGTTTGTCCGCAGAATACTGAAACACGTATCTACCCAAGTGCCACCACTATCCACCCCGCAAACTGATTCGCAACCGACAAGTTCTTTCCGTTGGACGGGTAGCCTTGTTGAATTGGTCGAAATAATCTATGCTTTTGACGAGATCGGCTGTATCAACGACGGCCAGAACGACATCAAGGATTTGGCTGCATTTTTCGGCTCGCTGTTCGGAATGGAAATTAAAGTCAGGAATTGCTATGACGCCTATTTGGACATGAAACGCCGCAAGAACGAAAGCCGGACATACTTTCTCGACAAGCTGCGCGAGCGACTGAACCTGCGGATGCAACGGGATGACGCAAAAGAGAATGCCAGACGATAAGTCTGTGAATAAACGGAAGGAGTATCCATATCCTTCCGTTTATTTTTGTACCTTTGCATATAAATCATTCGTTTCCAATGAAAAAAGAGAATACTATCAAGCTATATAATCCCGATTTTGTTCTGGAGATCAAACAAATCGTAACCCAAGCCCGTCAAAAGGCATACGCCGCCATCAACTCGGCAATGGTCGATGCCTACTGGCAGATGGGCAAGCGTATCGTGGAGCAGGAACAGTTCGGTAAGGAACGTGCCGACTACGGTGCGCAGCTATTGAAGTCGCTCTCGAAAGAGCTTACGGCGGAGTTCGGCAAGGGCTTTTCCGTCAATTCGTTGTACTATTTCCGACAATTCTATCTCGCCTTTCCCGAAAAACTCCCCACGCTGTGGGGAATATTGACGTGGTCGCATTACAAGCGTCTGTTGAGCGTCTCCAATGCCGACGCCCGCGCATGGTATCTGAAGGAGGCCGTCGAACAGATGTGGAGCTACCGTACCCTCGACCGCAATATCGGTTCGCAGTATTATGAACGGCTGTTGCTTTCGCAGCATAAAGATACGGTCGAGTCCGAGATGAAAACGCTGACCAAACCGTTCGAGCAAGACCGGATGGAGTTCATCAAGAACCCGACCGTCGCGGAGTTCATCGGCCTTTCGCCCAACAGTGATTTTACGGAAACGGAATTGGAGGGAGCCATCATCGGCAACCTGCAAAAATTCCTGCTTGAATTGGGTAAGGGTTTCTCGTTCGTGGCGCGTCAGAAATTGATCCGCACGGAGAAAAAGGACTACTTCATCGACCTCGTTTTCTACAATTACATCCTTAAATCGTTCGTGTTGATCGACCTCAAGACGACGACCATCACGCACCAAGATGTGGGACAGATGGATATGTACGTCAGGATGTACGACGAGCGGGTGCGGGGCGAGGGCGACAACCCGACTATCGGAATCGTCCTTTGTTCGGAAACCGACGAGGACATCGCCCGCTACTCCGTACTGCACGACAACGACCGGCTGTTCGCCTCGAAATATATGCTCTATATGCCTACGGAGGAGGAATTGCGCGAGGAAATAGCACGGCAAAAAGAGTTTTTCCGCCTGCAACACGATAATTCCCCAAAAGAGGAGATATAGCTATGCCCTATGACGATGACGAATATATTTTTGATGACGCGGGCATAGATGATATGCCCGTCTTCCCGGAAAGCAGGTGGTTCGCCGGTCTCGATAACTACGAAAAGATGTCGTTACGGGATTATATCCGCTCGTGTATTCGGGAATATCGGGAGTGTTCCGGCAGGTTCCCGACGGAACACGAATTGGTGGAAATCCGTAAACGAACGATGGGCGTATTGGAGGAAGATTGGCATATCACGTTGAAGAATGACAAGCAATGGCGGCAATTCTTTCAGGACAATGTGAAGGCGGCTATCGCCAAACTGCAAAAAGAAACGGAGGGTAACGAATAATCGGCTACCCTCCGTTTTTTGTTCCGGCTACTTCTGCTGCAACAGATGCGCCAAGGCCGGATCGTTCTGTATGCGCTGCAATTCATCGGCTACGATTTGCCGCACATCGGCTTTGATCCGGTTGTAGTTCTCCTGTATCATTTCTTTCATGCAGTCCTTGCCGTCCTCGTCCGTGAAATCGGTAATGACGGGTATGGGCTTGTAGGCTTTCTCCTCCCGTTTTACTTTTTCAGCGTCCACGACAATCTCGCAGTGAAAAATCTTCTGCTCGATGCGCTCGTCGAAGGTATCCGCCACAGAACCCACGAACATTCCCTGTGTAAGCCCCGAAATCTTCGAGGGCGGGATAAGCGAATCCATCTGTGTGTTGATGGATGTGGACGTATCGTTACGGTTGATTGTAACGCTTTGCCGTTTCTGCAAAACCTTGCCAAACCGTTCGGAGAGCGTCTTCGCCGTTTCCCCGACCACCTGCCCGGAGAAGATATTGCCGACGGTGTTCATCACGACTTTGGCCTCCTTGTCGCCATAGTCGCGCACGAGCTGGCTGAAATCCTGAAATCCCAACAGCACGGCCACCTTGTTGCTTCGGGCTGTGGCAATCAGGTTGTCCAGCCCTTTGAAATAGATGGTCGGCAACTCGTCGATGATAATCGAGGATTTGAGTTTGCCTTTCTTATTGACGAGTTTGACGATGCGTGAGTTATACAGACCGAGAGCCGCGCCGTAGATATTCTGACGGTCGGGATTGTTGCCGACGCAAAGGATTTTCGGCTCCTGCGGGTTGTTGATGTCGAGCGTAAACTCGCTGTCGGACATTACCCAATAGAGCTGGGGTGAAATCATACGCGAGAGCGGTATTTTGGCCGATGCGATCTGGCCTTGCAACTGCTCGGCAGCCCCTCCGAGCCATGCGTCCATAAAGGGCGAGAGGTAGTTTTCGAGTTCGGGATACGAGGAGAGAATCGGAAAAATATCCTCGTAGCGGCGGTTCAAAAATTCGACGGCGTGCGGGAAGGTGCAATATTTCCCGTTTTGGTAAATTTTGAGATACCAAATAATTGCAGCAAAGAGGATTATGGGCGATTCTACAAAAAAATCGCCCTGCTTCTGCACCCACGTCTTATTGAGGTTGAGCATTATGGTGTACGCACTCTCGTAGGCGTCGGTAATATCCTCCATGAAATCCGGGTGTATGGGGTTGCAGCGGTGCGAACGTCGCGGATCATCGAAATTTATGACATAGAATTTCGGTTTTACCTCGTACCCGTCCAAGTGGTTCAGCAGGTGGTTGTAGGCAATGGTCGAGAGGTCTGCAAACTTAAAATCGTAGATATACATCGAGTAGCCCTTCTCGATCTGTTGCTTGATGTAGGAATTGACCACCGCGTAGGATTTTCCGCTGCCCGGCGTGCCCAAAACGATGGACGCACGCTGCGGCAAAAGAATGTTGATCCAGCCGTCATTCCACCTCTTATTATAGTAGAAACGGGTGGGCAGGTTCACGGAGTATTCATTGGTCAAGAGCCGCGTTTCCTGCATGAAGGATTCGTTCTCGTTGTTGAACACATCGTCCATGAGGTTTGTCTTCAGCAGGCGGCTCGCCCATAGCCCGGCCATCAGCAGGCAGACGTACCCCGCCGTTATCGTTGCGATGTACAGCGCCACTGTTGCCATCCGCGGCAGGGGCAGGTCGAGCAGCCACCAGTTCATAAAAAACAGAATGAACCCCGCCGCGAGTGCCGTGCCGATCTTTGGCCATGTGATTTTCTCGTCCTTTACGCCCGTCGTCCCCAGACAGGAGAGCGCGAGCAGCATGACGGCAAACAGCTTGGTGTAGAGTATGGAGTGGAACAAGTGCGCCGTGCGGTCGAAATTCATCAGAATCCTATCGACCACGCCGATGTTCACTCCCCACGCGAGTATCGCTTCATAGCAATACCAATAGATATTCATTACTACTAATAAAATACTTACGGCACGCAGAAAATCCATGATTTTCGCCAATGCCCGAAGGTCATCTTCTTGTTGCATAATGGTTAGATTTTACGTTGTTTTTTCTTTTTCTTATTTCGTCGCTGCATCTCGCGCATGAATGCCTGCTCCTCGGCATCCGCTCCGCCCGTATCTACCGCGAACAGCCCCAATGCGTCCGGCAGCACTTCATGGCCTGCGGCCTGCGGGAGCTTGTCTGTCGTTTCTGCCGAGGGTTGCGGCAAGTCGATAGGCAGCGGAACACCCGGAGCGGGAGGTGCAAAATGTTCCTGCAAGGCGTTTGCTGAAAACTCCTTGCCCATGCGCGAGCCGTTCAGCACGCAGCCCGTGCGGTGGTCTATGAACGTCGCACCGTATATGCGTCCCGTGTCGGTTTCGCGCAGCACGACGTCCACGCCTTTGGCTTTGAGTGCGGCGACAAACTCCGTCCGGTCTTTCGTGCGCCGCAGGGCGGCGAGTACGGTCGCCTTCGTTATGTCGCCTGTCTTCCACTCTTTCATCTGTTCCTTACTTATGGCGCACCATCTCCCGAACGCTTCGTACCCGTAGCGTTTGCCGAAACGGGAGGCTTTGATCGGCGTGCCGGTCTTGCTTCCCTCGCCGTCGAGTGCGGAATACACGAACCCGCCGTATTCCCTGCCCCGAACCTCTCCCCGGCACTCCTCGACGGTTATATTGTAGAGCGCGAGCAAGGCGCGGTATTCGCCAAGCGACTGGAAACGATACCTGCCGGATATGCCTTTCAGCACACTTCCGATCTGCTTCTTCACGTCGCCCTGCAACGCATCCACGCGCCGTAGCGGTTCGTGCTGCGGCTGCCGCTTGCGTTCGGCGGGATGCAGGGCGTACTGCTGCTCCAGAGCGCGTGTAATGTTCTTGCTGCGGCGATGGAGAAAGCTGTCGCCGATTTTCTTCCCCTGCCCGTCCACGCATAGCGTTACGATATGCAGGTGGTGGCGGTCGATGTCCTCGTGTTTGAATATCGCGTAGGGCTGGTCGCCGTAACCGAGCCTTGCCAGATACTCCTCGGCGATGGCCGTCAGCTCCGTGTCGCCCAGACGGTCGTCGGGATGCGGGTTCAAGGAGATATGGACGACGGGCTTCGCCGTCCGCACCTGCTCCGGCATATAACGTGCGAAGTCTTCCGCAGCCTGCCGGATGTCGAGGCAGCCCGTCCCCTCGTCGAAGATTTTATTTGTGGCGAGCAGCCGTCCCTGCCCCTCGTTTATCTTCTCCCCGTTGTACGCCAACGCCCCGTAAAGAGAGCTTCCTACGTTAATTTTGGCAACCATTGCTGCTGAAATTCGTGGGTTAGGGCGAGAATCCGACGGCTTATCTCGGCAAGTTCCACCGTCAGTTTTTCCAATTTGTAGAGCAGCGCCATCGCCTTTTTCTCCGAAAAGCGGCTTTTCAGTTCCTTCACGGTCTGGTTGTAGTTCACGCCCACTGCGCGGTATTGGGCGTGCAGCGAGGAGAGTTTCGTGTAATAATCAACGAGCGTCCTATCGACTTTCAGCACGCGAAACTCCGCGCCGAATACGCGGGCTTTGATGAATACCGCTTTGGCATACACGCCCGACTGCTCGTACAGGGCGAGGAAACGGGCGTATTCCTCGTCCGTGAAGCGCACCATGACCGGATGCGCGGCCTTGTCGGGTTTGGGCGGTTTGCCCCCGACGTTTCTTGTCTTACCTTTCATATACTTATGGATTTAGTGGTTGCGCGACATAAGCCACCACACTCCTGCCAACCGCAGGTTCGAGATCAGGCTGCCCGACTTCGGAGGGACAGCCCAGCCCCCTGCAAGGGCAAGGTTTTCGGGAGTAACCCGAAAAGTATCGAGTAACTCGATACACACCTTGCTATGTTCTGACGAACATAAAAATCCGTCCGGGGACGGATTGCGGGAGAGCCGATCCCGACCGCAGCATGAAACCGCGTGGTGCGCCCTGTCGCTTGGGTGCAAATGTAACGGCTTTCAGCGTCGGATTCCAGAGGCCGAAAACGCCAAACGCTGCCATCCCGACGCCACAAGCTGCCACCTCCGCCCGAAACGATACAAGCGACATTTTTTCCTTGTTTATTTGCGGCAGGTTTGAATAACGACAGAGATATGGAACGGAAGATACAGCGATTTGAAACCCTACGGACGTGTTGCCACAAAGCCCTGCCGATTTACGGAGCGGACGGTTCGGATAATTATTGCGGCAAAGATGCGGTGTCGTACAGATTTACGGATTTACTGTCGTATCGTCGTGTTGTCGTACAGCACCGCCGATTTACGGCAATGCGTCTGTATGGTGTCATATTGCTGGCTCTGCAAATCCTCGATGCGCTCCGTCAGCGGATAAGTAATGAATTGTAAACCTACGGAAATACCGGATTAACAACTTAAAAAATCAATGTTATGAACAAGGAAATCTTTATTGCATTCGCCACACAGAAAGGTGGCATCGGAAAAACGACGCTTACCGTCCTTACGGCAAGCTACCTCCATTACGTGAAAGGTTACAACGTGGCGGTCGTCGATTGCGACGCTCCGCAGAACAGCATCGCCGACCTGCGGGCGCGGGAGGTGAAAGTCATCGACGAAAGCACCTATTTCAAGGCTCTTGCCTGCGACCACTTCCGGCGGGTAAAGAAAAAGGCATATCCTGTCATTGCGAGCAACGCCGTCAATGCGCTCGACGATGCCGACAAGATGCTGCGTGCGGAAGCGACGAAACCCGACCTCGTTTTTTTCGACCTGCCGGGCACGCTCAAAAGCGAGGGCGTGGTAAAAACGCTCTCGCAGATGGATTATATCTTCGCCCCGATCAGTGCCGACCGCCTCGTGGTGGAAAGCACGTTGCAGTTCGCCGCCCTGTTCCATGAAAATCTGATCACGACGGGTATCGCCAAGACCAAAGGGCTGCACCTGTTCTGGACGATGGTGGACGGGCGTGAAAAGAGCGAGTTGTACGACCTCTACCAGCAGATTATCGACGGAATGAATATCTCCATGCTGGAAACGCGCCTGCCGGACAGCAAGCGTTTCCGCCGCGACTTGTCGGAGGAGCGCAAGGCGATATTCCGTTCGACGATATTCCCGATGGACAACGCCCTTATGAAGGGGAGCAACATCAGGGAGCTTGCCGAGGAAATTTGTTCGGTTATGAAAATCCAGCGGGTATGAGCAGTCGTAAGGCCAATACGGAAGGAATAGACGAAGCCCTGCTGCTGGATTCCATCGGCAGGCGCAAGCAGGACGGTAGCGTGCAGCCGCAGGAAACGGGGGAAGCCTCTATGCCGAAAGCTGCGGAGACGCAATCGGTCTCTACTGCGGAAAGTACGAAAGAGGGAGGTCGCCGCAAACGGCAGAATGCCGATTATACGGCGACGTTCCTCAAACGCAACGAGATCAAAACGCGCCAATGCGTCTATATCAGCCGGGAAATACACAACCAGATTTCCCGTATCGTGAATGTCATTTCCGACAAGGAGATAACTGTCGGCGGGTATATAGATACCGTCCTTGCCTGCCATCTGGAACAGCATAAGGACGAGATAAAGGAATTGTATAAGAAACAACTTGAAAATTTGATTTAACGATGAAAGAGGAGGACGGAAAAGAGATTATGGGTAAAGCCCGGAGAAAAATATACCGTTCGCTGTTTCTCAAAGAGGTGGCCATTCCTGCGCGGATCGGCAAGACGGTCTATGTGCGCAAGGAATACCACGAACGCATACAGCTTATTTTGAGGGTTATCGGCAAGGACGAAGTGTCGCTGTTCAGTTACATCGACAATGTGCTGGCGCACCATTTCGATATGTTTCAGGAGGACATCAAAAGGCTGTATGAGCAGAACAACAATATATTCTAACCGATTAAAAAAGAACAAGATTATGATTTGGAAAAGATGGAACAAGCGGGAGGCGAAGAAGAATTACCGCTCGCGTTATTTGAAGAAAGCCGATACGGTCGCCCGTCAGGGCAAGTTGGTTTATGTGCGCAGGGAGTACCACGAACGTATCAGGCGTATCGCCCGCGTTATCGGCGGCGACGATGTTACGCTGTTCAGCTACATCGACAATGTGTTGGCGGAGCATTTCGCTTCTCAAAAGGAGGTCATCGCTTCGTTGTACGACGAACATAACCGTCCGATTTTTTAGACGGCTATGGAGACGCTTTTAGTATGCCTGCTTGTCAGCTACGGGGTATGGCTGGCCGCCTACCTTTTCTGGGAGAAACGTCAGACGGGAAAGTCGCTGCCGGATGCGGCTGCGACACCCGCAGAGAAGCCGCAGGAGCAGCCGGACATCGTAGGGAAAAGCACCTTTCGGATAAGGCCGAAAACGCCAAACACTGCCATTCCGACGCCACAAGCTGCCACGAAACCGGAAAACGAAAAACCGATGGAAAATGCGGTTACATTTGCCCCTGAAACCGAAAAACGGACTTCCGCGCGTATTCCCGACGAGAAGCTGGACAAGGCTTTCGAGCATCTGGAAATTCCCGACGTGCCGCTCGAATACGAGGAGGAGGAAGCGTGGGAAGAGGAGGAGGAAATGCCGCTCGCGGCAGGCCGCCGTCATTACGCTTCGGGAGCGAGCTTCGAGGAGATCGCCCGCGCGGTCAAGACCGCGGGCGACGGTTCGGCCACCGACGAAGACCGCCGACTGGCGGGACGGGTTTTCGGACAGCTCGGCGGCACGGAGTTTTTCGAGCGGTTGTCGAATGGTTCGGCAGCCATCGGAGCGAAAATATCGGGATTGATGGACTATTATTTAAGTCCGCCCGCCGTGGCGGTAACTCCCTCTCCCGACCTGCCGGACGGAGCCGCCGGCTTCGACATTCGGGATTTTGTATAACGATTAAAAGAGTAACGGACAATGAAAGAAAAAGATTACGGGTAGCTGCGCCCCTAAAATGCAGACCACTAAATCCACAAAATTAAAATCAGTATCAACCCGCCGGGCGGCCTATCCGACCGTCCGGCACAATCCGAAAACAATTTATGAACAAGAGACATTTTCTTTTCTCGGCAGCCCTGCTTCTGGCTGCATCTTCGGCCTTCGCACAAGGCAACGGCCTTTCCGGTATCAACGAGGCCACGAGCATGGTAACGAGCTATTTCGATCCGGCAACGAAGTTGATTTACGCCATCGGCGCAGTCGTGGGCTTAATCGGTGGCGTGAAGGTGTACGGCAAGTTCTCGTCGGGCGATCCCGACACGTCGAAAACCGCCGCGTCGTGGTTTGGGGCGTGTATCTTCTTGATCGTCGCCGCGACAATCCTGCGCTCGTTCTTCTTATAATCCCGCGAGTCATGGCAGAGTTCCCTATCAACAAGGGGATCGGCCGTTCGGTTGAGTTCAAGGGGCTGAAAGCGCAGTACCTCTTCATCTTTTGCGGAGGTTTGCTCGTCGTGTTCGTCCTCTTCGTCATTCTCTACATGGTCGGCATCGACCAATGGTTCTGTATCGGCTTCGGGGTAATTTCTGCGTCCGTTCTGGTCTGGCAGACATTCGCCCTGAACGCCCGGTACGGGGAACACGGATTGATGAAGCTGGGCGCAGTCCGCAGCCACCCGCGCTACCTGCTCAACCGTCGCCGCATCACCCGATTATTCACCCGTAAAAAAGAGAAGAATGAGAAACATACTTAAAGTATCGACGCTCGAATCGAAATTTCCGCTGCTGGCCGTCGAGCACGGCTGCATCCTCTCCAAAGAGGCGGACATCACGGTGGCCTTCGAGGTCGAGTTGCCGGAGCTGTACACCGTAACCTCCGCCGAATACGAGGCCATACATTCGGCATGGTGCAAGGCCATCAAGGTCTTGCCCGATTACAGCATCGTCCACAAGCAGGATTGGTTCGTGCACGAGCAGTACCGGCCTGAATTGCAAAAGGACGACATGAGTTTTCTGTCGCGTTCGTTCGAGCGTCATTTCAACGAACGTCCGTACCTCGACCACTCGTGCTTTCTGTTCCTGACGAAGACGACCAAGGAGCGCAGCCGCCAGCAGAGCAATTTCAATTCCCTCTGCCGGGGGCATCTTATCCCGAAGGAGATACGCGACAAGGACGCTGCCGCCAAGTTCGTCGAGGCGACCGAACAGTTCGAGCGCATAATGAACGACAGCGGCTTCATCCGCCTGCGGCGTCTTACCTCCGACGAGATTACCGGAACGGCCACGAGTGCGGGACTGGTCGAGAAATACTTTTCTCTTTCATTGGAGAATACGGCCTGCCTGCAGGACATCTCCCTCTCTGCGGGGGAGATGCGCATCGGCGACAATATCCTGTGCCTGCATACGCTCTCCGACGCGGAAGACCTGCCGGGCTATGTGGCCACGGACACCCGTTACGAGAAGCTCTCCACCGACCGCTCCGACTGCCGCCTGTCGTTCGCCTCGCCCGTCGGCCTGCTGCTGCCGTGCAACCACATCTATAACCAGTACGTGCTGATCGACAACAGCGAGGAGAATTTGCTGCGTTTCGAGAAAAGCGCCCGCAATATGCAGTCGCTCTCGCGCTACTCGCGTTCCAACCAGATAAACAAGGAGTGGATCGACGAGTATCTCAACGAAGCGCACAGCCTCGGCCTTACCTCCGTGCGTGCCCACTTCAACGTGATGGCATGGTCGGACGACCGCGAGGAGCTGAAGCACATCAAGAACGACACAGGCAGCCAGCTCGCGGCGATGGAGTGTACCCCGCGCCATAACACGGTGGACTGCCCGACGCTCTGCTGGGCGGCCATACCGGGCGGCGAGGGGGATTTTCCGGCGGAGGAGAGCTACTACACGTTCATCGAACAAGCGGTCTGCCTCTTTACCGAAGAGACCAACTACCGCTCGTCGCCCTCGCCGTTCGGCATCAAGATGGTCGATAGGCTCACGGGCAAGCCGCTGCATCTGGACATCAGCGACCTGCCGATGAAGAAAGGGATAATTACGAATAGGAATAAGTTCATTTTAGGGCCTTCCGGCAGTGGCAAATCATTTATGACCAATCACTTATGCAGGCAATACTACGAGCAGGGGACGCACATCGTGCTGATCGACACGGGCAACTCCTATCAGGGCTTGTGCGAGATGATACGCCGCAAGACCGGAGGCGAGGACGGGATTTATTTCACGTACACGGATGAAAGCCCCATTGCGTTCAATCCGTTCTACACCGAAGACAAGGTGTTCGACATCGAGAAGCGCGAGAGTATCAAGACGCTGCTTCTGACGCTTTGGAAAAAGGATACCGAGCCTGCCACGCGCTCCGAGGAGGTCGCCCTCTCGAACGCTGTTGCGCTCTACATCGAGCGTATCAAGCGGGACGCGGAAATAGAGCCGTCGTTCAACACGTTTTACGAGTTCGTGAAGACCGACTACCGCGCCGTGCTGGAGGAGAAACAGGTACGGGAAAAGGATTTCGACCTCGCGGGCTTTCTCAACGTCTTGGAACCGTATTATCGCGGCGGGGAGTACGACTACCTGCTCAACAGCGACAAGCAGTTAGACCTGCTGCAAAAGCGGTTCATCGTCTTCGAGATCGACGCCATTAAAGACCACCCGATCCTCTTTCCGGTAACGACGATTATCATCATGGAGCTGTTCATCAACAAGATGCGCAGGCTCAAAGGCATCCGCAAGATGATACTTATCGAGGAGGCTTGGAAGGCCATCGCCTCGGCGAACATGGCCTCCTACATCAAGTACCTCTGTGCGCCCGTACAGGCTGCTTAGTAAATATCCCACTGGCAAGGGATTAGGTAAGTGTTCTTTGAAAAACCTATCATCACCCGACTTATCCGAAAGGGAAACCGGACGGGGAGTGTAGCATGTCGGGAACGCCGTAAGTCAGTCAGTTACCGGACTGCCACTGAACGGCAAGATGAAACGATGGATATGAGGATGAAAACCGAATTGTTTGAACGACAGTCCGAGTTGCTCTACTTGAAGGCTATGACGTAAGGTAGCTATAAATCGTCATACTGCGGTACTGCTCCGGTGTACAGGTACGGATGCCAGCAAGAACTTGCCGCAGAGCAACCATAATAAATGGTAAAGGACGGAAATCGCATCCGACAATCCATCATGCCAACAGTTACTAAGTAAGTAAACGGGGATTACCTAACCCGGAACGCCGTAAGGCTATGAGGTGCAGACCTCTGAATATCCGGCAAGGTAACGGAGCCTCCGTAGTAGTCCGAGCAGGATAACGCCCTGTACATGGCGAAGGGAGGCAGCTAATTTTCTTTAATACAATTTAATGGATAATGTGAGAGACATTATGAGAAGTCCGGAAAGAGTATTAAACAGTCTGAACGAACACAGTAAGGATTCGAGCTACAAGTTCGAACGCCTTTACCGGATTCTGTTCAACGAAGAGTTGTTCTATGTTGCCTACCAAAAGATCGCCTCGAACGGAGGCAGTACGACCAAAGGCTCCGACGGTCGCAGTATCGACGAGATGAGCCTTGCCCGGATCGAAACGCTGATAGCCTCGTTGAAAGACGAAAGTTATCAGCCTCACCCGTCGCGGAGGGTGCATATCCCGAAGAAAAACGGGAAAACGCGCCCTCTGGGAATACCGGCTTTTGAAGACAAGCTGGTGCAGGAGGTAGTCCGCATGATTCTGGAAGCCATTTACGAGGGACATTTTGAGACCACCTCGCACGGTTTCCGACCTAAACGGAGCTGTCACACTGCATTACTTCATATTCAAAAGACGTTCAGCGGGGCGAAATGGTTTATCGAGGGCGACATCAAAGGGTTCTTCGACAACATTGACCATGATGTACTTGTCGGAATCCTGCGGGAGCGCATTTCAGATGACCGTTTTATCCGTCTGATACGGAAATTCCTGAAAGCGGGATACGTCGAGGATTGGACGTTTCACAACACTTACAGCGGAACGCCGCAAGGAGGTATCGTCAGCCCGATTTTGGCGAATATATACCTCGATAAACTGGACAAGTACGTGAAAGAGTATATCCAACATTTCGACAAGGGAACCAAACGCAGGCCGGGCAAAGAGAGCAACGATTTGGCCAATGAACGAAAACGGACTGTGCGGAAACTGAAAAAGGTAAAAGACGGGACTGAGAAGGCGGCTTTGGTCGCAAGACTCAAAGCCATCGAACAGGAACGTGCCGCATTTCCAAACGGAGATGAAATGGACGAAAGTTACCGCAGACTCAAATACATCCGTTACGCCGACGATTTTATTCTGGGCGTAATCGGCAGTAAAGAGGAGGCACAGCGGATAAAGGAGGATATTAAATCATTCCTGTCCGCAAGCCTCGCCCTCGAACTGTCCGAAGAAAAGACGCTGATAACCCATACGGGTAAATCGGCGAAATTTCTCGGATACGAGATTACGGTAACACGGGACAATCATCAACGCCGGGATGTGCGAGGGTGTCTGCGACGCACCTACGGCAAGCGTGTTCGGCTGAATGTGAGCATGGCGACGCTGCGGGACAAACTTCTGGAATACGGAGCTATGGAAATCAAGCTCCGCAACGGGAAAGAGGTTTGGAACCCAAAATGCCGTTCAGGATTGATATTCAACGACGACCTCGAAATCCTCGACCGATACAATCGGGAAACGGTGGGATTTTGCAACTATTACCTGATCGCCAACAACTGCGTCGTGCTGCACAACTTCAGATATATCATGGAGTACAGCATGTATAAAACATTTGCGGGCAAATATAGGAGCACGGTACGAAAAATCAACAAAAAGTACCGTCTCAACAAACTGTTCACCGTAAAGTACGAGCAGAAAGGGGCAATCAAGTCCCGAACCTTTTACAAGACGAGTTTCAAACGCCGGACAACGGCGTTCAACGGAAGCTGCGACATCGAACCGTACTCTATTGCAGACGTGAGCCGAACCAATTTGACGGACAGGCTCAAAGCGGGAAAATGCGAATTGTGTGGGGCAACGGGCAAGCTGATTATGCACCATGTCCGCAACCTCAAAGACCTGAAAGGGAAAGAGAGTTGGGAACGGCTCATGTCAGCCCGAAAACGCAAGACCATTGCGTTGTGTCCGAGTTGCCACAGGCTGCGGCATCTGGGGAAAGTTTAGACTGAGAAAAAAATTAGTGGAGAGCCGGATACGCCGAGAGGTGTAAGTCCGGTTCGGGGGCGAGTTCTTGGAAACCTGCCGTAGAAATACGGTAAGGCGCCGGGTGCTTAGCCTACATAAGACCGTCCGTAAGTTCTACGGCGAGGCCGTCGTGGTTACGCAGGAGGTGGACGACATCATCGCCTCGCCGATTGTCAAGGAGAGCATCATCAACAACAGCGATTGTAAAATCCTGCTCGACCAGCGCAAGTATATCAACAAGTTCGACCAGATACAGTCGCTTTTAGGGCTGACCGACAAGGAGAAGGGGCAGATACTCTCGATCAACATGGCCAACCACCCCTCGCGCCTCTACAAAGAGGTCTGGATCGGGCTGGGCGGCACGCAGTCGGCGGTGTACGCCACGGAGGTAAGCGCGGAAGAGTATCTGGCGTTCACGACCGAGGAGACCGAGAAAATAGAGGTGTACGCCCTTGCCGAGAAGCTGGGCGGCGACATCGAGGCGGCGATACGGCAACTCGCCGAACGCCGCAGAAACAAAAAGTAATCACATCAAAAAACGAAAAATCTATGAATATAAGCAGAGAAAAGTGGCTCACATTGAGCAGTTGCATGGTCGGACTTGCGGCTTTGATGCTGCAAGCCTGCACCGAGGTAAAGGAGACGGATTGCAGCAAGCTGTGCGGGAATTGGGTAAGCGTGGGCAGGAAGCCCGATGTGCTGATCTACCGCGAGGGCGATGCCTACAAGGTTACGGTGTTCAAGCGCGGCGGCCTCTCGCGCCGCCTGAAGCCCGAAACCTACCTGCTGCGCGAGGAGGAGGGCAACCTTTTCATCAACACGGGCTACCGCATCGACATCGCCTACAACGAGGAGGCGGACGTGCTGACCTTCTCCCCGCACGGTGATTACGTCCGTGCGGAGATGGACGCGAAACCGGAATAACAACCACTAAATCCACAGTAAAACAATGAGAACAAGAATCATCCTGCTTTTCAGCGCGTGCCTGCTCCTTGCGGGCACGGCGCGGGCACAATGGGTTGTCAGCGATCCGGGCAACCTCGCGCAAGGCATCATCAATGCCTCGAAAAACATCATCCACACCTCGAAGACGGCGACCAACATGGTGTCGAATTTTCAAGAGACCGTGAAAATCTACGAGCAGGGCAAGAAATATTACGACGCCCTCAAATCGGTAAACAATCTGGTCAAGGATGCCGTCAAGGTCAAGAACACGATTTTGATGATCGGCGAAATCTCGGACATCTATGTAACGAATTTCCAGCTTATGCTGCGCGATGAGAATTACACGCCCGAAGAGCTGTCGGCCATCGCCTTCGGTTACACGAAGCTCTTGGAGGAGAGCAACGACGTCCTGAAGGAGATGAAAGACGTGGTAAACATCACGACGCTCTCGATGACCGACAAGGAACGCATGGACGTGGTGGACAGGTGTTACAACCGCGTGCGCAACTACCGCAATCTGGTAATGTACTACACCAACAAAAACATTTCGGTAAGCTACCTGCGGGCGAAGAAGAAAAACGACATGGACAGGGTGCTGGCACTCTACGGCAGCCGCAGCGAACGCTATTGGTAACACTTAACACGCTATGCCTATGATGTTACTTTCAGTAGAATTTGACAACCTGCACACCATTCTCCGCTCGCTTTACACGGAGATGATGCCGCTCTGCTCCAATATGGCAGGCGTAGCCAAAGGCATCGCGGGTTTGGGTGCGCTCTTTTACGTGGCCGTGCGCGTGTGGCAGTCGCTCGCCCGTGCCGAGGCCATCGACGTGTATCCTCTTTTGCGGCCTTTCGCCGTCGGATTTTGTATCATGTTCTTCCCGACCATTGTCCTCGGCACGATAAACGGGGTGTTAAGCCCCGTCGTGCAGGGCACGAACCGGATGCTCGAAACGCAGACGCTCGACATGAACAAGTACCGCGAGCAGAAAGACAAGCTCGAATACGAGGCGATGATGCGCAACCCCGAAACGGCCTACCTCGTCTCGAACGAGGAGTTCGACCGGCAGCTCGAAGAGCTGGGATGGTCGCCCGGCGATATGGTTACGATGGCCGGGATGTATATCGAACGGGGAATGTACAACATGAAGAAAGGCATCCGCGACTTTTTCCGCGAGGTGCTGGAGCTGCTTTTCGCTGCCGCCGCCCTGCTGATCGACACCCTGCGGACGTTCTTTCTGATCGTCCTCTCCATCCTCGGCCCGATAGCCTTCGCGATCTCCGTCTGGGACGGCTTCCACTCCACGCTCACGCAGTGGATATGCCGCTACATACAGATTTATCTGTGGCTGCCCGTCGCCGACCTGTTCAGCACGGTGCTGGCGAAGATTCAGGTGTTGATGCTGCAAAACGACATCTCGGAATTGCAAAACAACCCGAATTTCTCGCTCGAAGCCTCCAACGGTGTATATATTGTGTTCCTTATCATCGGCATCATCGGTTATTTCACGATTCCGACCGTCGCCGGATGGATTATCCAAGCCGGAGGTTCGGGAAGCTACGGGCGTGCCGTAACGCAGCTCGCAGGCAAGGGAGCCGGAGTTGTGGGTGGCGTCGCCGGAGCAGCCGTAGGCAATGTGGCCGGGCGTGCCGGACGCGCGGGTGTGAATATGGGCAAGGCCGCATGGAATCACACCGCAGGCAAGTTGTTCAAACGAAAATAATCCTATAAAAGTTACAAGATGGAATTTAAGTCATTGAAAAATATCGAAACGTCGTTCAGGCAGATACGCCTGTTCGGTATCGTCTTCATCGCGCTGTGCGCTCTGGTGGCGGTGTTCTCCGTCGGGAGTGCCTACCGCTTCGCCGAGAGGCAGCGCGAGAAGATCTACGTGCTCGACGGCGGCAAGTCGCTAATGCTCGCCCTCTCGCAAGACCTCGCGCAGAACCGTCCGGCGGAGGCACGCGAGCACGTCCGCCGCTTTCACGAGCTGTTCTTCACCCTCTCGCCCGAAAAGAGCGCCATCGAGCACAACCTCAAACGCGCCCTGCTGCTCTCGGACAAGAGTGCCTACAACTACTACGTGGACTTCGCCGAGAAGGGGTACTACAACCGTATCATCGCGGGCAACATCAATCAGGCGTTGCAGGTCGATTCGGTGGTCTGCAACTTCGACCTCTATCCCTACGAGGTCAATACCTACGCGCGGCAGATGATTATCCGCGAGAGCAACGTAACGGAGCGGAGCCTCGTAACGCGCTGCCGCCTGCTGAACGCCTCGCGCTCGGACGACAACCCGAACGGATTTACCATCGAGGGCTTCACTATTCTGGAGAACCGCGACCTGCAAACATTGGAGAGATAGGCGTATGGGAAAGTGCATGAAACGTCTCCGCGATTGGACGGACAAGCAGGACGGGCGGCTCCGGGCTTGGCTCGAAGCGTTCCCGCAGCGGACGAAACTCGCCGTCGTTCTCGTGGTCTTCGCCTTTTTCGCCGTTTACGCCCTCCTCACGTTCGGGGCGGCACTCTACGAAATCGGGCGGGAAAACGGACGGCGGATAGAGATCGAACATATCAGACAGTTAGACCTGCCCCCAAAGCAGGACAGTATCAACCTTTATAAATATTACGATTATGGAACAAAAGGAACAGAACAAAAATCCGGCCTCCTCCCCGAAAGAGGCGAAGCCTGAACAGCCGCTCACGCCGCAGCAGCGGCAGAGGCGTCGCAAGATGCTCGTGTACCCGCTTATGGGTTTGCTCTTCGCGGGTTCGATGTGGCTGATCTTCGCGCCCTCCGAAAAGGAGAAGGCCGAAGCGACGCAGGGCATGGGGTTCAATACCGAAATGCCCCTGCCCGCCGAGTCGGGCATCATCGCCGACAAACGCGCCGCCTACGAGCAGGCGTGGATGGAGGAGAAACAGCAGGAGCGCCGCTCGCAGATGCACGACCTCGCCTCCTTGTTCTCGGACAAGGAGGAAGAGCCGCAGGGCGGGCATGACGACTTCGACCTGCTGAATCCCGAACCGGAGCAGCCCGCCCGCTCCTACGGCGGCGGTTCACGGCAGACGATCCGCTCCTCGGCCTCGGCCTATCAGGACATCAACCGCACGCTGGGCGGTTTCTACGAGCAGCCCGCCGACGATCCCGAAAAGGAGGAGTTGCGCGAGCGTGTCGAGGAGCTGGAGGCGATGATGGCGCAGCAGGCCGCGCCTTCGGGCACGTCGCTCGACGATCAGGTCGCCCTCTTGGAGAAGTCCTACGAGCTGGCCATGAAATATATGCCTGCGGGACAGAACGGCACGCGGCAGCCATCCCCGGCAAGCGACGACAAGAGCGGAAAGGCGCAGGTACGCAACGGTAAAGCGGTGGCGATGCCCGTGCAGCAGGTAACGACGCGGGTGGTGTCGGCACTGGCGCAGCCGATGAGCGACGCGGAGTTTGCCACAGCGCATGGCAGGGAGCGCAACTACGGTTTCCACACGGCCATCGGGAGCGCAAGCACCGCTGAAAAGAATACCATTGCGGCCTGCGTACACGCCGACCAGACCATAACCGAAGGGCAGGCCGTCCGCCTGCGGCTGCTGGAGCGGATGGAGGTGGCCGGAACGCGCATCCCCCGCAACACGATTGTCGTGGGTGCGGCACGGGTGCAGGGCGAACGCCTCGGCGTGGAGATCACCTCGCTCGAATACATGGGGACGATCATTCCGGTCGAGCTTGCCGTGTTCGACAGCGACGGACAGGAGGGCATCTTCATCCCGAACTCGATGGAGGTCAGCGCGGTCAAGGAGATTGCCGCTAACATGGGTTCGTCGCTCGGTTCGAGTATCAACATCTCCACCGACGCGGGGGCGCAGCTCGCCTCCGACCTCGGAAAAGGCGTGATACAGGGAACGAGCCAGTACATCGCCCAAAAGATGCGCACCGTAAAGGTGCATTTGAAAGCCGGATATAAAGTCATGCTTTATCAGCCGGAGAATTAAAAACATTTATAAACCACTAAATCCACAGTAAAATGAAAAAGATTTTTGTAATGATGTTCGCCCTTTTAACGGGCATCGGTGCAGCCAATGCACAAGAGCAGGTAACGACGGAGAACGGCACGCAGCAGGTAGCCAGTAATGCGGAGCGCAGCGCCGGCACGGAGCAGGAGCCGGAGAAGATCGTCTTGGAAAAAGAGGTCTATCCGCAGGCAGAGGCCGATGGCGACCTCTACCACGGCCTCACGAGGAAACTCACGTTCGACCGCATGATACCCCCGCACGGGCTGGAGGTTACCTACGACAAGACCGTCCATGTCATCTTTCCGGCGGCGGTGCGATACGTCGATCTGGGTTCGCCGAACCTTATCGCGGGCAAGGCCGACGGCGCGGAGAACGTGATCCGCGTGAAGGCCACCGTGCGCGATTTCCGTGCCGAGACCAATATGTCGGTCATTACCGAAGACGGATCGTTCTATACGTTCAATGTGAAATATGCCGCCGAGCCGCTGCTGCTGAACGTCGAGATGTGCGACTTCATCCATGACGGCAGCGCCGTAAACCGCCCGAACAATGCGATGGAGATTTATCTCTCGGAGCTGGGAAGCGAGTCGCCGCTGCTCGTGCGTCTTATCATGCAGTCCATCCACAAGCAGGACAAGCGCGAGGTGAAGCATATCGGCTGCAAGCGTTTCGGGATTCAGTATCTCCTGAAAGGCATCTACACGCACAACGGGCTGCTCTATTTCCACACGCAGATCAAGAACACTTCCAACGTGCCGTTCGACGTGGATTTCATCACGTTCAAAATCGTCGATAAGAAGGTCGCCAAGCGAACGGCCATCCAAGAGCAGGTCATTTTCCCGCTGCGAGTCCACAACTACGCCACGCGCGTGGCCGGAAAGAAGGACGAGCGCACCGTCTTCACGATGGCGAAGTTTACCATTCCCGACGACAAGTGCCTCGTCGTGGAACTGAACGAGAAGAACGGAGGCCGACACCAGTCGTTTACCGTCGAGAATGAAGACCTCGTGCGGGCGAATGTCATCGACGAACTCAAAGTGAAATAGCCATGAAGCGGTTTCTAATCATCCTCGTAGCGTCGCTCGCCCTCTGTGTGGGGCGGGCTGACGCCCAACGATGCCTCCCCAAGATGCGGGGCATCGAGCTGAAGGCGGGCATGGCCGACGGGTTCTACTCGCACGCCGACCGTGCCGAGACGGGTTACTATTTCGGGGCGGCGCTTGCCACCTACACCAAAGGCGGTAACAAGTGGGTGTTCGGCGGCGAGTACCTGCAACGATACAACCCCTATAAGGAAAGCCGCATCCCGACGGCGCAATTCACGGCAGAGGGAGGATTCTATTACAATTTCCTTTCCGATGCGCGAAAGATTTTCTTCGTCTATATCGGCGGCTCGGCTCTCGCGGGGTACGAGACCGTGAATTGGGGAGAAAAGGTGCTCTTCGACGGCTCGCGCCTCACGAGCAAGGATGCGTTCATATATGGCGGAGCGTTCTCGCTCGAAGTGGAAGCCTATCTTGCCGACCGTATCGCCTTCTTGGTGAATGTCCGCGAGCGGTGCTTGTGGGGCGGCTCTACGGGGCATTTCCACACGCAATACGGTATCGGGCTTAAATTTATCATCAATTAGGAGGATACTATGGTACTATTGGAATTGTTTTCGGGTATCGGCGGTTTTAGTAAAGGATTGCAGGCCGCCGGATACTCCTTTGAGAAAGTGTATTTCTCCGAGATAGAGAAAAATGCAATCGCCAACTTCAAATACAATTTTCCTTATGCAGAACATATCGGATCAGTTACAGACATTGCAAAGGTCGATATTGCACGACCGGACATTATCACTTTCGGAAGCCCTTGCCAAAATTTTAGCGTCGCCGGAAAAGGCGAGGGACTGCAAGGGAGGGAAAGCCGACTTGTCAGCTATGCCATTGAAGCTGTCAGACGGTTCAGACCTGACGTTTTTATCTGGGAGAATGTTAAGGGCGTGCTCTTCGCAAGACATCGCGCGGACTTTTGGAGCATTGTCAAAGCCTTTACCGACATTGGGGGTTATCGACTCGAATGGCAATTGTTTAATACACCATGGTTTCTACCCCAAAATAGGGAAAGGATATACCTTGTCGGACGTCTTGCAGAAAAATGTACCGCAGGTCTATTTCCTGTCTATCCGCCGTGTGGAGGGACTGTTGCGTTCCATCATGATGCACCCTCTATTCGTCCTTTCGGCACAATAACGAGGGGGTACGGTGAGCAGCCGAATACGGGGAGTTACCTGCTTACCTTACGTGCGGGAGAAACATTCGATGGAAAACCTAATGCAGACCAAAAAACGCGCATCCGTATGCTCACGGAAACGGAATGTGAAAGGTTGCAGGGATTTCCAGACGGTTTCACGCGGTACGGTATCTATGATGGCGTAAAGGAAGAAATTGGCAGAAAACACCGTTACGCCATGCTGGGAAATGCCGTGAGCGTGCCGGTCGTGGCTGAGGTGGCGAGGAAAATAAAGGAAACCACCTTATTCTGAAGCTATGGATATAGAGAGGATAAGAGGGCTTCCGATAGAAGATTTCCTCGCAAGGCTGGGGCATCATCCGGCCATGCGGAAAAGAAACGATTTGTGGTACAACGCTCCCTACCGTGAGGAAAAGACACCTTCGTTCAAGGTCAATACGGACAGAAATATCTGGTTCGATTTCGGGGCAGGACGCGGCGGCGATATTTTTACTCTTGCCGGGGAGCTGATCCGCAGTACGGATTTTCTCACGCAGGCCAAGTATATTTCGGACACGGCAGGCGGGAATTTCGTGCCGCTCCCCGCGCCGCGACCTGCAAAGGAGCGTGCCGCCGAGCCTGCCTTTCAGGAGGTCGAGCAAAAGACGCTGCTCTACGATGTGCTGAAAGACTATCTTGCGAAGCGTGGTATCCCTGCGGACGTGGCCGCCCGCCATTGTCGGCAGATCAGCTATCGTGTACATGGGAAACCCTATTTCGCTATCGGCTTTCAGAACGTGTCGGGAGGTTGGGAGCTTCGCAGCAAGTTGTTCAAGGGCTGTGTTCCCCCGAAAGACATCTCCCTCGTCTCACGGCAGCAGATGCCGACGGATGCCTGCGACGTGTTCGAGGGCTTCTTCGACTTCCTCTCCGCCGCGACGCTCGGAGTGGCCAACGGCAACGATGCGTTGGTGCTCAATTCGGTCGGCAATCTGACCAAGTCGTTCCCTTATCTGGACGGCTACGCGAAAATCAACTGCTGGCTGGACAACGACGGGGGCAGGACGTAAGACGTTCGAGGCACTGCGTGCCCGCTACAAGGAGAAAGTCATCGACTGCTCTGGGGTTTATGCCGGGAGCAAAGACCTCAATGAGCATCTGCAAAAGAAATTGCAGGAAAAAACGACGAATAATAAAACATTAAAATTCAAGTTATGATTAAAAGTTTCAATATCACAAGATTAGGTTTTTCTTTTTTCATCGGGATGATGGCCTGCCTGCTTTCATCCTGCGACAATGAGCTGGATATTCAGCAGGCATACCCGTTTACGGTGGAAACGATGCCCGTGCAGACGAAGATCGTAAAGGGCGAGACCGCAGAGATACGCTGCACGCTCCACCGCGAGGGACGCTATGACGGGACGCGGTACACGATCCGCTATTTCCAACCCGACGGCAAGGGGACGCTCCGCATGGACGACGGTACGGTGTTCCTGCCCAACGACCGCTATCCGCTCGAACGCGAGGTGTTCCGACTCTACTACACCTCCGCATCGACCGACCAGCAGACCATCGACATCTATGTTGAGGACAATTTCGGGCAGGTCGTGCAACTGACTTTCGATTTCAACAACGAAGAACTTAGAGAATAAAACTCTCAATAATGATGTTGATAAACACCTGACAAGATTTTGTCGGGTGTTTATTTGTGATTACATTTGTATTAAAAATATTCAATATGATTTTCAATATAAAATATGAGAAAAGAGTAGTTTGTTTTATAGATATTTTAGGGTTTTCTAATATAATCAAGAAAACGACCAGAGTGACAGATGGAATAAACTTCGATTTACAAAATATTGTAAATGCTCTTGATTTTGTTCACAATCATTTTTCAGAGTTAAGTTTAGATTATGAAGGATTAATTCAGCTATCTCAATTTAGCGACTCAATAGTTATTAGTTTTTCTGTGAAAAATCGATCAGAAATGATTGTTTTGTTTAAGAATATTAAATATGTTCAAGTTCAATTATTGAGCGAATACGGTATTTTAATGAGGGGTGGAATTGTTATAGGAAATGTTATTCACAATGACTCTTTATTATTAGGCCCTGCAATGATTGATGCTTATATGTTAGAATCCAAGTGCGCAATGAGTCCTCGTATTGTTATTGATCCAAAAGTTATTTATCAATATAGAAAAGCTGTGAAAGAGCATACGAAGGATGGAAGAGCTGATAATGAACCCACATTCAATAAAGATCTTGATGATACATATTATATTGATTATTTCAATTTTAATGATATTGAATTTTACTTGAATGGTAATCCCAAAAAGTATTACTCGGATATATGTAAGATTGTGCGAGATAATGTTAATAGTACTGATATTAGTCTTCGAGTAAAATATCTCTGGATAAGGAATAAGTTAAAAAAATGTTCGTTTTATAAAACAGGGACAGAATATAAAGAGATATATAAAAGAATCATTACCGATAGAAACAAAGAGTGAAAATAGTTTTATTTAGTGTTTATGCCTTCAAATGTCGACAAGAGGAATTTAAGTTAAACAATATGTACGATACCCTCTCAAATAAGAACAGTTGTCTCGGCTCTAAATACTGCCGTTTGGTCTCTTTAAGTCTCGCCATGAGTTTCCGAATCTTCGAGACGTTATAGTTACAGCCGTCGGAGCTGTGCGCCATCGCATAGGCATAACGCTGTTCCAATTCGGCGATACCTTGTTTTACGGCTGTCTTGTAGTCGCGGATCGGCTCGTCCCAGACCGACGGGTGGCTGCCGCTTGCGCCGCCCGTACTCCAACCGACCGTAACGGCATACGTGCCATCTATCGACTGCCCGATATGAATGGTATTGAGTATATCCAGCTTGATACGCTCCACGATGGGGAGCATACCGCGTATCCATCCGTATTCGTCGAACTGCTTGGCCGTGTAGCCGAAAAGCGTTCCGCGCTCGTATGTCCGCACGTTAAGGATAATCTTGTGTACGCTGTCGCCGAAACTCTCGAAATAGGCGATCTGTTCGGTGTTGTCCCGACGGACGGCCAAGAGGTAACGCAGGACTGCGTTACGCTCTACTCGGCATGGATTGTATTCCAAAATCGCCTCTAATTTCTCTTGCTTGGTATATTTTTGTATAGGTTTCATAATGGTTTTATTTAAGTGGGTTGAACTTATGCCGAAATGAGGTTGGCGACGGAGGTATGGCGTTGCAGCCACTCCTGCACGTACTCTGCGTTGTATTCGGAGGTAATGACCGCCGTGTGTTCGTCCGTCTGCGTGAAGCGTGTGCTTTCGTAGCTGTCTATCCACTCTTTGAGCGAGGCTACGCCCCATGCTTCCACGTCGTCGAAATAGCTGTCCAATACGCGGATCGGCTCCGCAAAGGTTACTATCAATGTCCGGTAATCTGCTGTGTTCTTTTTCATCGTTCGTCTATTTATTGTTTCTATTATTCAACCATGTATCCCGTTTTGCTCGGCACTCCTCCAGTGTCGGGGCGACGCAGGAGAACAACTCGCCGTCCGTATGCCGGTAGTCGTATTGGCAGAGCCGTTTCCTTCTGCGGGGAGAAAGAGAGAGGGTAAAATACTCGTGGCGTTCTTCTCCCATAGGGCAAACCGATACACCGTTTACAGTCATTTTTGTTTTCATTGTCGTAATCTTTTAGGGGTTAAAATTCTGCTTTCATCAGCCTACACCTGAAATATTGGGTTTGATCGCTGGGCTTGCGCTGGTGTACCCATAGATGATGTGCGCCGAAACCGTACACGAAATAGTCGTCGAGCGGCACTTGGGTTTTCAAGCGTTCGAGACCTTGCCGCAGGCTGTCTTCGCCATCGGCAAAAAGAATGGTGTTCACGAGGCGGAAATAGGCTTCCGTTACTTCGTCGCAATAGGGACAGAAGAAAGATTCAATCGTTACATTCATAATGTTTTGTAATTAAAGTGTTAATAACCAAAAGAGGAAACCGAAAATGGCGACCGCAGAAAGCAGGAAGACGATGCAGCCGAGCAGAAAGCGGATAACGCCCGCTATAATCTCCTTGCAGAGCCATAGACCTATTGACCAAGCCCAGATGCTTCCGCCGAACATACTGCTGACAAACATCGCCAGAGCCAACCAAAATGCTATTTTTAATGTTGCTTTCATCTTTGACCTCCTTTTCTTGATTTGATGCGGATTTGAGAGTGGAGGGAGTGAGTTTCTTATCCTAATCTGCCGCTCGTTTATCCGACATTTTTTTTGATGCGTCTTTCGGTCGCGTCGGTCGTTTCGTTTCAGGGGCTTTTCGGTGTAGAGGTTAGGACGTACAAGGTTTTTGAGAATAAATACCTCGCAACCGAAGGGCGCAGGGAAGATTTTTCACAAAACCGCGAGGCTCGACCTTGTACGTCCGTCAAGACCTCGTAAACACCTTTGCACCTGCAACGTAACGACGCCACGATGCGATGGAAAGACTGCAAAAATGGAGGTAAACGAATTATTAGGCAGATTCGAGAAATTAATTATCTCTATTCCTTGATAAAGAGTTAAATAAAGTGTTATGTTGTTTACTAATAAGAACTTTTTCACTATATTCGTAACGCTTTTGATAAAAAGCATAAAGCAGAATATGCCGAAATATAGATTGTAAAGATTCAAACTTAATATGAGCCGAATAGATATTGATGCAGCAATAGATCGCCTGTTGGTTAAGACGAAGGGAGAACTTTTGTCGAGAATAGAGCAATTATCCCATAATGTTGTAATCGAAGACACGAATACAAAGGCTTATTGTCATATGCTAAAAATTGATGCAAATGGCAACATTCGGCTTAAAGATTTAATAGATTACATAGACACTAAATTAGTAGAATACGCTATTCCTAAAAAAGATATTGATATGGCAAGTCAATATTTGCAAGAAACAGGGTCTCCAGCCAAGATTATCGAGCTAAAGAATAAGGCAAATGCACTTTTTACTGATTTAGAGAAAACGGGTGAAGGTGGAGAAATTCTATTATATATATTAACTCAAGAGTTTTTAAAACTACCTCAATTGCTTAGCAAAATGTCTCTTAAAACATCGGGGCAACTTCATTATCAAGGTGCAGATGGTATTCATGTAGGATTTGATGAAAAAAAGCAGAATCTACATTTATATTGGGGTGAATCAAAAATGTATAAAAACATAGTTAGTGCAGTATCGTCTTGCGTTGACAGTATTAAAGGATTTTTGTTAGATACTTTAGGCGCTTCATCAACACAAGAGCGCGATCTGCAGCTGATTACTTCAAATATTAGTGCAAATGTCAATGATCCTGATTTTGAAAATCTTTTAGTTCGGTTCTTCGATAAAGACGATGACCTATCTAATCATTTAGTTTATAAGGGAATATGTTTTGTAGGATTTGATAGTGACAAATATCCTGTAGATAGTGATTTAAGCAAGACGACAGAACTTGTCAAATCTCAATTTGACGAAGAATTAAATTCATGGTATAAGTTGCTTGAAACGGGTATTGGTAAGTATCCCAATCTAAGACAAAAAGAAATTCATGTTTTTTTGATGCCGTTCCCTTCTGTTGAGGACTTTCGTAAATATTTTTTGGAAAAAATAAAATAAATGTTAGAAGATAAATTATACCAACTGAATAGTTTCCGTCGTCAATATGAGGCTTTACTTACTCTTTCTGTATGTGATAGCATATCAGAGATACAATGGGAGCAAGATAGAGACGGCCTACTTTCATCAATAGATTGGAATAATATTTTAGGTATAGCTTCTGTATTGTGCCAATCTCAAAATAGTATTTATCTTGATGCAGCATTGAGGATTGCACAAACTTGTTTAGCCTTACCCTCATGTAATCAAGTTCAAAAAAGTGCTGCGGCCTATATTTTAGAGTGCCTAACAAATAGGTTAGCTATCGAAATGTCTATTCAGCGGAAATATTTAGATAAGAATTTCGCTGATGCTTTTTCGGTTCAGCAAAAAATAGAAAATACAAAAACGATTTTTGATTCTTCGATTTTTGTAAATAATCAACTATATGAATTGAATAGGTTTCAAAGCGAAGTATATGATAAATATAAAAATAATGATGCAATAAGTATTTCAGCTCCAACCTCCGCTGGAAAATCATATATATTGTGTACTATTCTAACAGAAACATTATTAAGCAGTAAAACCAATATTATTTATATTGTACCGACGAGAGCACTCATTAGTCAAGTTGAAGCAGATTTAAATAAGCATTTCCAAAAAAACAATATTAAAAATGACGTGAATCTATCAACAGTTCCACCATTTCATGATGAAATAGATTTGCAAAAATCTAATATTTTTGTTTTTACTCAAGAGCGACTACATTGGTTTCTAATTAACAATTCAGAAACTCCTATAAAAATTGATTTACTGATTATAGATGAAGCTCACAAAATAGAGGATGGAAATAGAGGTATCTTATTACAGCAGAAGTTAGAAGAGTTAGTTGCGGAAAATGATAATATAAAAGTATATTTCTCAAGTCCTTTTACTTCTAATCCCGAAATTTTGCTTGACAATATTCATAAAAGTATTCGAAAAGCAAAAGTTAATACTCAATTTGTAGCTGTAAATCAAAATCTAATTTATGTTTCTCAAGTTCCGAGAAATACGCTAAAATGGAGTTTGACACTTGCTACCGTCCATGCGTCATTTAAATTAGGATACATAACATTACAAGATCGTCCTAATAGCGAATTAAAGAAAATAGCTCTTATTGCACAAAAAATAGCCGTTGACGGTTCATGTTTAATCTATAGCAATGGTGCAGCTGAATCTGAAGATATTGCGACTTTGTTGTATAGTGCGATTGATACACAACCAATTGATGATGAAATTCAAGAGTTAATCAAATTAGTAAAACAAACAATACATCCAAGCTATACTTTAGCACAGGTTTTAGAAAAAAGAATAGCATTCCATTATGGAAATATGCCTTTGTTAATAAGAACCGAAATAGAAAGGCTATTTTCAGAAGGCTTTATTCGTTATTTGATTTGTACATCAACTTTATTAGAAGGAGTAAATTTACCTGCAAAGTCAATTATTATACGTAACCCTCGTAGAGGGAAAGGAAATCCGCTTAATGCTAATGATTTTTGGAATTTAGCAGGTAGAGCTGGCCGTTGGGGTAAAGAATTTTGTGGAAATATAATCTGTATTGAGCCTGATAAATGGGAAGTTAAACCCAATCCAAACAAATCCAAACAAATAATAACTCGCGCTATCGATATTATTGAAGAAAATGGAACTGATTTTTTAGAATATCTTGAAAAAGATACACCTCGTAATGAAATGAATCCATCATGGGAGTCTGCTTTTGGATATTATTATATTAAATATATTATCAATCAAGAGCCCAGAGTAGATAATGATTTTAATAATGCTTTGATTGATATTCTGTCTTCTAAAGCCCAACATATAACGCTTCCAGATTATATTATTAAACGTAATCCGGGAATTTCTCCTATCGCACAACAAAATTTATTTGATTATTTTACTGATAGGACAGAGCGGATTGAAGATTATATTCCGGTATATCCCAATGATAGCAATGCATTAGAAGAATATACTAAATTAGTAGGTCGTATTGGGAAAACTTTAAGTAATTATCCTCAATCCTTAAATACATCTCGTGCAATTTTATTGATAAATTGGATGACAGGAAAACCATTGTCTTATATAATCAAGAAAAGTTATGAATCGTATCAACGTAATCCAAAATACGCATGTTCCAAACGATTGCCGGTAGTCATCAGAGAGGTTATGGATAATATAGAGAATTTTGTTCGCTTTAGTTTTGCAAAAGATTCCAGTTGTTATATTGATATATTGAGATACTTTCTCGAATTGCAAAATCGAAATGATTTGAAAACGAATATCCCTCAATTAAATTTATGGTTGGAATTTGGGGTTTCTGAAAAAACGCATTTATCATTATTAGCTTTAGGTTTAAGTCGTAATACAGTAATAACCCTATCTGAGAAATATATTACGAATACACATATGTCTCAAAGTGAAAGTTTAACATGGCTTAGACAGTTAGACTTGGAAGCATTGGATATATCTCCCATAATGAGAGAAGATATTCATAGAATACTATAAAAAATCTTTTTGAATGAGAAAAATATGTGTTAATCAAATATTTTACTTATCTTTGTAAGGTAATGAAAAAACGGGCAGACATGAAGAAGTCATTAGGCGACTATGACAGACAAAATACCGTTACTAAATCGTTACAAGCGTACTTTTTGAAATAGTTATCACCTTGATAATAAGGATTTTCGGAGAGATTGGTTCATAACCCTCTCTCTCCGCCGAAGGTTAAGCCAAAAACAAGAAAAATCCCTGCTAATCAATGATTGGCAGGGATTTTCTCTTTCCGGCAGATAGCCCAAAGGCAAAAATTTGCACACTTTTTGAAACACTATCCAAAAAAGTACTATCCTTCTATGAATTTAATATTTAATGACTTTAAAAAATCTTTGATTATATCAACATGTATGCATCCTCCAAGATGAATAAATGAATAATCTGAAACCTTCCTTTTCTTGTTATTAACTGTAATATCTTTGTTTACAATATCAAAACCAAGATGCAAAGAATTAGTCGCAAATTGCATTCCATATATTACTCCATCCTTATCAAAAAGTGGACCTCCACTTTGACCTTTTAAACCGGGAGTACTCATTTCTATACCAAAAATATCTTTTCCATTTGCTATTAGACGAGTGATTATTCCATCCATAGGAAATTTGGGAGAAGAATCATTTCCTGTACCTAACCATTCAATATCATCCAAATTTTTGTTATACTGAAAATTATTAAATTCAGGAAAAGGATAACCTAGTCTACACAACGATTTCCCTTGTTGTATAATAGAAGAACCTTTTACGAAAACAGGGAATTCACTACACAACAAAGAAGAAAATCCCTCGAATTTTATTACAGCTAAATCGTATTGAGGATGTAAATTCCAAGATATTTGGCTCATTTTGTCTACACAGTTAATGAAAGAGTTTTTGATTTGGATAGTAATATCTTGGGTATAGCCATATTTGCTTTCTAATGCTTTAATTGCACTTCTTCTTTTGTTACCATTTACGGTAATAGCATTAAACTCTTGTTTAAAGTTATGGTATTGATTGTTAATAGCATCAGCAGGTTGTATTAACCCTTCTATAACGTGCTTGCATGTTATAGCATAACCTTCATCATTTATAAAGAACATTGTAGAGGCACAAGGTATAATATCAGTGCTTCCATAATTTCGTAAAATTGAATGAATTGGACGAGTAAATTTGTCTACTCTTTCGATAGCATTTACAAACATAATGATTACTTGATAGTTATTTACAAAAATAGCTATAAAAAAAAGACTTGGCAAAATAATGTCAACTATTTGTTAATATATTCATACAAAAAAAGTTATTTCTCCTTGTCATTGTCATTATTGAAACTGAATGTCAGTTGTACCAACTGCCCGAAGTTGTCCTGCACATACACGTCAATGGTCTGCTGCTCGGTCGATGCGGAGGTATAATACAGCCGGAATGTTTCTTTCTCCAGCGGGTAGAAATCATTCGGTAAAAATGCCGTGCCGTTATCCATTTTCAAAGTCTTTTTTCCGGCCGGCTGAAAATACCGTATTTGGTAGGTCGTTGGTAGGTAACACCCATCCCTAACCGACTGGCAGCGAATTTCTGCCGTTTCCCCTACTTTTAGTTTTTTAGGTACGGGTAGCGTTTCGATGATGAACGGATATGCCTGTTGAATCTCCAGCTTATCGTTGCACGAGCCGAAGCAGAGGAGGGCGGCAATCGTACAGTAGCCTATCCCGATTTTTGATAATATTTTTCGCATATACACTTTTTGTTAATTGATTATGAATTTCATTCCGACACCTACCTGCATGTGGAACTTACCTATATCCGAGCCGAACAACACCTTTTCCCTTGCGTTCAGGAGCAGAGCCCCCGGTCGGTCAGGTAGGTTTCCTGTTCCAACGTCAGCGCACCGCCGTAAATGAAGCAATCCTTATCCAACAGCGTAGAGCCGTCCGGCAGCAGTTTTTCATTCCGGTTGCTCGTTTCATGCCCGGCGAGTGCCGACAGTACCAGTGAGAGGAAAAAGCTCTTTCGCCTGTCCGAAAGGAATTTCAGGTAATAGCTGCCCTCTGCGGTGAACTGCTCGACTAGTATTTCCATGTCCTTGTAGTCATATTTCTTGTGCAGGTATTCTCCGCCAATCACCCAGCGGTTGGCATTCTTGGTGTAAACGCTGTATGCCGCCCCGTTTCTATTATAAAAAGAACCGGAATAACGGTTGGATAAACATTGTAAATCCATTCCGGGCAAGCCTTGTATTGGGTACGCCCGGTTCGGGAAAGTCGTATGCCGTGGTAAACTCGTACATAAAACAGCAAGTAGATAAAGGCTTTGCACTCTATCTGTATGACTACAAATTTTCCGATTTATCATAAGTCGCTTATAGTCATATATTTAACCATTTAAACGGGTGTAAGGTAAAGCCGAAGTTTTATATTATCAATTTTGATACCCCATTGAAAAGCCACCTATGTAACCCGATAAATGCGGCTTTCATGTCGGATATTGCGGATGCTTACGAAGCCAGTTATACGATAATGCTTAACTTGAACCGTAGCTGGATTGCGAAGCAGGGCGACTTTTTTTGTGGAAAGTCCCATCATCCTGCTTGCTGCCATCATTTGGTTTTTGCGTATTTACAAGGGCGGGCAGTTTTGTACGTTCCCGCACGCAATCGTGTTCCTGAATAAGAAATACGCCGATATTTTTACCATCCTGCGCAGTTATCCCGAACTGGAAAACTATTTAAGTCCGTTCGTGGATGCTTGGGAGTCCGATGCACAAGAGCAGTTGCAGGGGCAAATCGTATCGGCAAATATTCCGCTTTCCCGTATGATAAGCCCGGCACTGTACTGGGTAATGACAGGTGATGATTTTTCGCTGGATATAAACAATCCGGCAGAACCTAAAGTGCTGGTAGTGGGTAACAATCCCGACCGTCAGAACATTTATTCTGCCGCTTGGGGATTGTATAACAGCCGTATCGTGAAGTTGATAAACAAGAAAGGGCAGCTTAAAAGTTCGGTAATCATAGACGAGTTGCCGACCACCTATTTTCGGGGATTGGACAACCTGATAGCCACTGCAAGGTCGAATAAGGTTGTCGTACTTTTGGGTTTTCAGGATTACAGCCAATTAACAAGGGATTACGGCGACAAGGAAAGTTGGGTAATCCAAAATACGGTCGGTAATATTTTCAGCGGTCAAACAGTAGGCGAAACGGCGAAAATACTTAATGAACGTTTCGGAAAGGTGCTTTAAAAACGGCAGAGTATGACTATTAACCAACGGGAGAAATCAACATCCATCAGCACCCAAATGAACAGCCTGATACCTGCCAGCAAGATAGCCAACTTCACGCAAGGAATGTTCGTGGGTGCGGTAGTGGACAATTTCGATGAACGGATAGAGCAGAAGATTTTCCATTTTGAAATCGTGGTAGACAACGAAAAGGTGAAGCAAGAAACCGCCCGGTACGTCAAGCTACCGCAGATAATCGACTTCACGGACGAACACGGCAACGACCGTATGCAGGAAGAAATACAAGCCAACTACGACCGCATCCGCCAAGAAGTCCGCCAAATCGTCGATGATGAAATCACCCGCATCAAGAATGACCCGGAGTTGCAGCATTTAATTAAGGAAGAAGAGTAAAAACAACACACCCCAATTCTCGGTTGGAGGATTGGGGTGTTAATTTCTGCAACTACTGATAGCGAAAATTATATGGGAATTTTTATTCATTGATAGGGATAACATTTTTTAATCCCCAAGTATACCACAATTGGCTAAAAAAGCATTGAAATAATTCTTCGGCACTTTGCCTTTCCCAAGGAGCGAAGAAACATTTTTCATCTTTTGAAGTTAAGTCTTCAATTCCATTTCTTTCAAAATCCTTTTTGCACCAATCAATTAGTTTGCATCTATATACATTATGAACAATAGCATTTTCTCTAAATATGGAGTATATCTGATTGATAATATTGAAAATAGGAGGTATTACATCATAATTAACATTATTATTACGAATATACGTTAGAACGCTATCACTATTCATAATAACAGGACATCCTATTTCTTCTAATGCACACCTTAGAGTCTGATTGTTGCGTATATCTTTCCCTCTTGCTATCTCAATCATATAATACCTGTTTTCATTCCGAAGTTTATGTGCAGAATCAAACATTTGTGTTACCCACCTTTTCATATTGTCATAATTTTGAGTAGTAAAATATCCAAGCATTTGTTCTTTAGCTTCCTCGCAAAAACGACAATATAATTCCTGTAATGTTTTCCCTTTCGTTCCAGATAAGTCCAGAATATCTACACTCGTTACGAAATCAAATATATCTTCGGGTGTTTTATCTTGATACTTATCCTTTAATTTAATCAGACTATTATATAGAGCCAATCCGGGAAAGAGTGCATTAAACAAGCGTCACATATTGCAATAACCCTAATAGGGTCAGAAGAAAAACCGGGAGCAAGAAAATCACATATATAATTAACTACTTCATACGGAAAATTATTTGGTTTGGGTATGACATCTTTATAAAGTACGTTCTCTATTAAATATGCCATCGATTCAGAAATAGCATATTCCCCTACATTATATTCATATTCTTTGCCATTACCTCCTCTCAATTTAAAAACAAGAATTAATGGTACAATATATTCTTTCCCATCGATTATAGTGCCACCGTTTTGCAGATAAACATCTATTGTTTCACTCCAAGAAATAGAGTTTCTGAATTCATCTTCGAGTTTGCCATTACCCAAGCAAATCTGACGAAGTTGTGCATTAGGGTATAGCATAAATCCGTCTTTCTGAGTTGGAATGCAGGGAACTTTTAGATTGCCTTTCTTTGTAATATTTGTAGCCCATTTCATATAATCAACAACTACTCCTATATTGGCAACTCCTGATACAGTTGTCAAGTCCTGCAATAAGTGTATATACTCATGAATAAATAAGGCTTCAGCTCTTTCTGATAAACGCTTACCCTCAATGAGTGTTTCGTAATTTTCCGTAGAATCAATGTACATTGATAAGAAAGAAGGACAATAATACCCTCCTTTTGCTTCGCGAACATATCTTTTCATTTATCGTATCTTTTGGAAATTATCTAATCTTCTATGGCAATATGAAACCATAGATAATATTTCAAGTGCATCTTGCTCTGATACTGTCCAACTAATCTTAGGCTCGTGGGCTTCCGGATTGCGAAACATTCCACATAATCCTTTTAAGATATTGCAAAATCCGGCATGCTCCTCCTTTTCAGATTTTGACTGATAATTATTGATGATTAGTACAGGGTTACTGCTAAAAACATATTCAATTAATTTATTGCCATCTTCATTATGTAATGATAATTCTCTGATTCTGTCGAACAGCCCTTTATTTGCTTCAAAAACAGCATGGAAATAGTTATTGTCTAATAGTTCTGCTTTGCAATATTTAAAGATAGCAGCATGAGCATTACGACTTTCCAGTGTAGTTTTTAGATTGATTGCTTTTTGTTGTGCTTCGGATATAGTATTAGCTTGTTTAGTTTCACTAAACTTCCCAGTTTCATTTAGTTGATAACCAATGAATGCTAACTGCTGATTTATAGCATTTCTTTTTTCAGCAAACTCATATTGGTTATTTACATATTTAGCAGGAGCTAATGCAAATCCAATGAATCTCAAAATTTCATTAGAACAACCATTTTTGTTTTGATAATTGGCAAATGCACTATATATCCTCTTCCATTTTGTATTTTGAGAATCAATATCTTCTATCTGACATTGAGTTAAAAGATATTGGATCTCACTCCCTGTTAATCCATTATTAGTATCTCCCAGTATTTTGGATATACCCTCTAAAACAGCTTGTGTAAGGCATTTTCTTCTTGTAGCCATATTCTATTCCTTATTATTTGCTCTGTACTCTTCAAACTGAATTAAGCTTTGAAAAATACTTTCCAAAGTTCCAACAGTTTTTTCTATCGGTGGTATTTTTTGTTTGTCAAAAGCCAGCTTTTTCAAATCGGAGGTGTAAGCCGTCATAATTTCTGGTTTTGCCATCATCTCTTTGGCTGACTTGAAAATTGGTGCATCAGCCAGCGAAAGGTGCGATTTGGAATTTTTGTTCAGTCCATCTTCGACCGTTACCTGGTACATGGCTTCCAAAAAGTCGTCTGACTGCAAATACTCTTGATATTCAGGAATATGGTACAACTGGCACAAATCGTATATATCACGAATGTGTTTTGCCAGCAAATTCACCGAATCATCGTTGTATGATAGTTTTACGAGCCGTGAGATTTTATCACAAATAGTTTTTCTTGGATTGACACAAAGTATATCGAATCCCTCCAACTTATATTCTTGAATTAAATCTTGCCGTTCTATGTTTTCGAGAAAAGCCGTAATAATTGGTTTTATAGTACGACTGTCAGCAGGATAATACATTTGCTCCTTGTCAGTCAAATCGCAAGACTTTATTTCAACTTCTAAATTTTCTTTCAACCCCACACCTTGAAAAACGTTCTCATACGAAAAGAACAGTTTGCGGAAATTTCCACCCGTTTCCGACAACTCTTCACGATATATGTCAGCATTCTGTTCGATAACGAATTTGGATAGCTTTTTATTCAATGTTTTTTCCGCTTGTTTGGATGCCGTTACATCTCCTGTGAAAATGAACAAGTCCAAGTCCTCCGAAAACCGTTCTATCAAGCCATAGGCTTTTGATAAAGACGTTCCACCTTTGAAAAATACCTTTCCCTTGTATTCGGACAAAGCAATTTCTTTGAGTATTTTACATACCCAATAATCCTTTTCGATATGCGATTGCTCATAACCGAAATGGTCTGCTGCTAATGCGATTAGCTCTTTGAATATCTCCTTATCCGAATGTAAAGCCATAATTTCTATGCTGTTTTATAACTCAAATTAAATCGTGTGGTCGGTAGAATTGTGCTGGCAATTTCCCGCTGCAAATCATGTTGTCCAATCTCACCTAATATATCCGATACTATCTTTCGTACACGTGGCGGGTAATCCTTTATCAAAGATACTACATTTATAAGTTCCGGCATTGAAAAACCTTTGAAATATTGATTCTTAATGCGTTCGTATATATCTTGTTCGGTGCTTCCGGGTATATGTTTTATGTCTTTTACGGCATCAAGTACCCGTAGATATGGAATGTTGTTTTTGTTGAGATGAGCCATAGAATAGGCTTTTACACATTCAATATCCAAGTTCTTGAATCGGAAACGGCGTACTGGTTTCGGTGTAGCTACGGTAATGGTGGTCGCCACCTGCTCTGTTAATCCCATCTTATTGTATATGTATGCTCCAGTGATATATCCATCCAACTTTTGGGTAATGTATCGGAACTGTTCATCTTGATATACGGGCAATGAACCTAATCCCAAAGCAGACTTGCGGGGACGAAAATACGCTCCTTTTTCAACTCGCACCAGTACACCTTTCTTGTTCTGCTCTGACAATAATACAGCTACATTTGCCAGCTTGTCGTTGGGAAACGACAAATCCCGGAACGTAAATATACGCCCCGTATCTATCCGCTCAATCTGCTGCAATATTTCTCTTCTAAATGAAACCATAACCTCTATTTTTCTGCAAAGTTAATTTATTATGTTTTTATATGCAAATACATAACAATTATTATGCCGAAAATATTATGTGAGATTTATTCAGGCTAATTCTCTTGCCAGTGGCGAGAGTTTTTTGTTTAGCAAATTTCTCTCATCACTGCTGAGAGTTTTGTAAAATAACTTCACACAGACTTCTGCGGACACGCTGGTACACCTGCAGACACCCTGCCGCAAATCTTCAATATATAGCATACTTAGTCTGTAATTTTGGATAGGATTATTCCCGTAACCACTAAAATTCCAAAAGATTATGGATGCAAACAATTTGAATCCGTCTACAACGGACGGAAAGAAAACAGATGTACTGCTTGCCTTGAACAAGCAAACCAACAAAGTAAATGCAGTTAAAGGCATCGACGAGGACGGCAAGTTACATACTGTTCCGCCCACTCAAAACCACAGCAGCGATTTTATGCGTGTAGACAAGAACAGCGACCTGTTTCCCGACTTCTTTTCTAGCTTCTTTCGCAAGCTGAAAGAGACAGAGGGCTTCGGGTTTTTCAAAAGCGATGCTTCACAGGTAGAAGAAAGCGCCAAAGCCATTCTGGGCAATGCCGAGAAACCGACACCGGAGGGCGGCAAGTTGTTCGATATGTTGAAAGTCGAAAAGCCAGACTTCAGCGAGTTGCCGAAAAACAACTACCACATCGACCCGGCAAAAATCGATTGGGAGAGCCTACCGATTATCCCGGTACAATTTCAATTAATCCCCCGTCAAGTAAGAGTAGGTAAGGAGAAGAAAGCCGACCCCGGTGTACTGAAACAATTAAAAATCATCAAAGAGATATTCAACCAGTGCGATAAAATCATCGTTACCACCGATGCCGGAAGAGAGGGTGAGTTAATATTTCGCTACATCTACCAACACATCGGATGCAACAAACCCTTTGTCCGCCTATGGATAAGCAGTCTTACCGACAAAGCCATCCGGGAGGGGCTGGAGAAATTGCAACCCGGCGATCGATACGATAACCTCTACCATTCGGCATAGGCACGCAGTGAAGCCGACTGGTTAATTGGAATCAACGCCACCCAAGCGTTGAGCGTTGCCGCCGACAAGGTATGTTTTCACTGGGACGAGTACAGACACCCACCTTGATAATGATTTGTAACCGCTATTGGGAGAATAAGAACTTCACGCCTACTACCTTTTGGCAACTCAAACTTACCACTCAAAGCGATTGCGTAACATTCTCCACTCAATCCTCTACCAAGTACGACCAACAGGCGGGGGTCATCGCCACCCTGCAGCGGGTGAAAGATGTCGGGCAGGTAACGGTTGCCAGTGTGGAGAAGAAAGAGAGCATCCAAAAGCCGCTGTTATTGTACGACCTGACAACGTTACAAAAGGAAGCTAATACGAAACTGAACTTTTCGGCAGATAAGACCCCCTTCATAGCCCAAAGCCTGTATGAAAAGAAAGTGATGTCATATCCTCGCACCGGAAGCCGCTATATTTCGGAAGATGTATTCGAGGAAATACACATCCGTATCGCCCTAATGGAACAATATCCTCGCTTTGTCATCTATGCAGGAGGATTGAGCCGCAGCGACTTGAACCGTCGTTCGGTAAACGACACCAAAGTAACCGACCACCACACTTTGATTATCACCGAGAATCTGCCGGGCGAACTCTCCGCCGATGAACGAGCCATCTATGAACTGGTTGCCGGGCGAATGCTGGAATCCTTTTCAGACAAATGCGTGAAAGATGTTACTTCGGTAGTGCTGACGGCTGGCGATACTCAATTTTCTGTCAAAGGTTCTGTAATGAAATCGCTCGGCTGGAGAGCGGTGTTTTCCGAATCTGACAAAGCGGAAGACGAAGAAAACGCACCACTCCCGAAACTTCACGAGGGCGACAAGCTAATCCTTTCCGGTGTGAACTACTCGAAAAGCAGACCAAACCGAAGCCGCTGCACACCGAAAGTAGCTTGTTGGTAGCGATGGAGAACGCCAGCAAAGAGTTAGAAGATGCCGAACTGAAAGCCAGTATGCGGGATGCAGGAATCGGTACACTTGCTACCTGTGCCGCAATCATCGAAACCCTCTTTACTCGTCAGTATATTGTCAGGGAGAAGAAGAATCTTGTGCCGACCGAAAAGGGGTTGGTTGTATATCAGAACATAAAGGATGAGAAAATCGCCGATGTGGAAATGACTGGAATGTGGGAAAACGCCCTGTCGAAGATTGAAACCGGAGAGATGAACGTCGAGATATTCCGCAAGGGCATCGAGGTGTACGCCGCCCAAATCACGGCGGAACTGTTGAGCGTACAGCTATCCATCGCTTCGGCGGATGAATGCACCTGTCCCAAATGCCAATCCGGGCGACTCCTGCTCTACCCAAAAGTGGCGAAGTGTTCCAATGTGGATTGCACACTGACCGTTTTTCGGAACAAGTGCGACAAGCAATTGTCCGATAAACAAATCATCGAGTTGCTTACCAAAGGGAAAACAGGCGTAATCAAAGGGTTCAAAGGCAAAACCGGAAAAACATTTGATGCTGCACTCTCGCTGGACGAACTGTTTAACGTGGCTTTCGTGTTCCCTAAAAAGAAATAGTGCAAATAAATAGCTTATAATCACTATCTTTATTGCCAAAATTCCGTTATCAAGTTTTAAGCCTTGAATAATTGAGAATTATAGTGGTTACGCCTGGAGGAATACTGGGCATATTTATCACGATCTTCATTAGTGTATTGTTAATATTTAATATATTTACAAAAATATCTATAATGAAAAAGCCTGAAATTGAAAGTTTTTTGAATGAGGTAATTGGCTTTCAGTCAGAAAATATTCAAGCAATTATTTTACTTGGTGGTATATTTAGAGATAAAGCAATTATAAACCAATGGTCTGATATTGATTTAATAATTATATGGAAGGAAATATTACATGTTGATTTTGTTAAATTTTCTGATATTATTGCAAATTGGGAGAGGTTGCATATGATGCGATTAGATATCACCCAAATGTCTCAACACGAACTAACAGATTGTCAATTATCTCCGTATTTGTATAATGGAATAGTAATCAATGTGCTGAAAAGAGAGAATACAAGAGAAATTCTCTATGGTAGTATTCCTGATTTTACAATTTCAAATGAACAGGAAAAACAAAGTGCTTTATTTTATCTCAACAATATGCTTTTTTGGCAAAGAGAATATTATATTGAGACATTACTTCGCTATGATAATAATCAGACTAAACTTTTGTTGCCAATTCTTATAAGAAGAACTTTTTCTATTGTTCGAGCTGGTTTGAGACTTTGTGATATCTTTTGTAATCCATATGAGGATTCCATTTATCATATCGAAAATCTTTTTCCAAATATTTCTACTAAAATTTTATGGGAAATGCTCAATATAAAGAGAGGTTTTGATAAATACGACTTTGATGATGTAAACTTATTGATAGAAATTAGGTATTTTACCGAAATATTTGTGTGCACCATAATAAAAAAATATAATAATGAGAATCATAAATAAAATATTAAATCATCCCATGTTTATTATACTGAGTATAGTATCGGTTGTATTAGCATTTTTTAGTGATATTGAATCTTTCTTTTTTGCGAAGATATATTATTGTACTGGAGACGAATTGTTGGCAAAAGAATATGCTACATTGATACAATATATACTTATTGCAGTATTTATGTTCTTGGCATTTTTTAAAATACTCAAATGGTTGTGCAAATATATGTATCAAATATATATTAAATTTAAACTGGTGGATCAATTTACTGCTGATGAATTGGGACTATTAAACAAGATTAAAAAATTTGGAATTATAGACTTTAGTTCAAATTTTAAAACCACTGGACTAAGATTAACTAATTATGAAGATATAAGAAGAGACTCAAAAAAAACCATATTAATAATGGGAGTAGGGATGACTAATATTTCACAAAATGAATCTTATCTTCAAGAACAATTAGATAAGAATATTAACATAAGACTATTAATGATTAATCCAGAGATTGTAAATAACGCAAATCAAAATGGGTTAGGTTTTTTTATTACAACACAAAAATATAATGATTATTTTGGAAGAATGGGATATTCTCAAGAAAGCAAAGCTTCGTATTATCGTTTGAAAACCTTCATCACAAATTACAATAATCAGAAAAATAAAACAGGCTCTATTGAAATGAGAGTTTATTCATCGTTATATCCAATTAATTTAACAGTGAGAGATGAAAATGAACCAGATTCTAAGTTGGTAATAGAATTCTGTTTCCCAATGACAACTAATCGATTCCGTTTCGTTGTGGAAAAAGACAACAACGAGGGATTATTTAAAATGGCTATGAAAAGCATAGAAGAAATATGGCAAAAGTCGTCTATCGTTTAAAATGAGACGAAAATCGGCATTCAATATATTAATAATTAACAAGATAGCCAGTATATATCATAGTGTATTTTTTACAAACTCTTTATAAATGGGTAGGTCGCACAAGATATACCGCTATCAAGCACTACGCTTTCCATCAGCTCCCATTCTGAGCCGAATGTTTCGCCAATAAACGCCACACCACTACCCAGTATCACCGGAACAGTATAAACAGTCAGGTTATCTAATAAACTGAATTTGATTAACGAAGTAAGTAACTTGCCGCCACAGACAACCAACATATCGGTATCTGCTTTCATATCCCGCACGACACATAACGGGTTATCCGTTAGAAACTCTACATTATAATCCTATGTAACGTTCGTATCGTGGCTGGAGACCACAAAAATGTGTTTCTCTTTATATGGTCACCCGCCCCAATGTTCAAAAATATAGGTGTACATATTTGTCCCCATCAGGAGTGTGTCGGCAGATTCACACACGTTGGCAATGTGATTCTTTACAGATTCAGGAATCCAATCCAATTCATGGTCGGGCGTTGCGATAAACCCATCGAGAGAAACGGCGATATACGCTCTAATTTACTTCATATTATTAGGTGTTAACAGTTTCAAATCCTTGCAAACTGTCCCCCAACATCTCAAAAAAGAAACGTGGTACTTACGCTATTCCACTACGAGGCACTGGTATACCTATGAATAGCAACAGGCAAGCCCACGCTATATAAATGTATAGCATAGACATTGCTCTGAAGATCCCGTTTCTCGTGAAAAATGCCAGTTTTCGTAGTGAGACGTTCTGCGAACAAATATGTTATATATAAAGACGATACCATAGTCAAGCCGCTTAATCACCGTTATTCTCTTTTAATTGCAAAGATAATCAAACTCACTCAAACTGTTGTTATAAAAGAAGAAATCATGATCGTCACTGTATGGGAATAAAGTATTTCTTCAATACAAATCCTGATTTTGGTTCGCCAGTTTCTTTATCTATAAAGGATATTAATAAATACTTGTGCCTTGTCTCGATAACTGTTACCTCTTGTCCTTGCTGTACAACTCCAGTTATCTTGGCATTTTTCTTGTCTGAGTATTGTAGGTTCGTTCTAATCCTTGCTGTTCGCATCCTACTAAAGTATTTACTTACGGCTGTTTCTATTTCACCAACAAGAACATCTTTATTTGCAACCAACTCTTGCCTTATAATCAACTTAATATTTTCTTTTGAAGGTGCTGTTTTAAGGCTGTAACACCCAAACAAAAAGCTGATTAATGTCATTAATTCTAAAATATATTCTTTTGCTCGTTTAGTTTTTGTTTTACGCAATAATTTTGATAACCCCGAGATTATAGACTCTTTAAAATTCTCAATATATTCATTTGCAGAACTAACATATTCTTCTTCATATGTTACATTGATGGCATCTGCAATAATAGTATTAGTTTGCTCCACAAAACTTATATCTTCCCAAGTCTTTGTGATGGCGATTTGTTTCAAGAAAGCTCCTGACACTCCAGCTATTGTCATATTCAGACTATCAAACGCTGCTTTCTGTCGATTATGGAAATTTAATGCGGTTTGAAGTGATGATGTAAGGTATAATTGACTTGTTGCAATATCTGCAATTTTATCCGCCCAAAGTTTATTTGCTTGTGAAATCTTTGTCAAAGATGCTGTTAGACAGAATAATGGGGATTGGGATTTTTCTAATTTTGTAGCCCATGCGTTAGCTGCCAACATAGCCGTAGAATTAAAAGTACTCATTGGGGCAGTGACAACCTTTATTATATCATTTGTTCTTGAAATTTCACTAAGGTAGCCCTTGTGTTGTTTTTCGAAAGCTGTAGCTATCCCTTGTATGGCAGCAATTCCTGAGTAAAAATTAGAATTATTAATTCTATTATTCTCTATTGCAGCCATAGCGGTCTGTAATCCTGTTAAACCTAAAATATTTTGAGATGCTTTATTGCTCATTTACAGGTTGTCTTTATAGCTATTGATGATACATATATTTAACGAATACAAAGATAATTAAACTCTTGCTATAAAAGAAGAAATCCTGTCTTATCTCACGACAAAACAGGATGCAAAAATAGATAACTATTGAAAATCTAATCCGTACGTTCACGAATCTGTTTGTGAACATCACTTTCCCGGTAGTAGCACCGTCCGTCCAACATCAGGTAGGGCAATATCCCTTTCTTGCGGTAGCGTTGCAGGGTTTTGGCACTCACTTTCAGGAACAGCATTAAATCCTGATTGTCCAACAGCTTTTCACTATCGAAGCAGTTGTGGTGCGTAATCATGCGGTCGATTTTCTTATCCTGCATATCGAACCTATCCATTATGCGTTCCATCCACGCTGTAAAATCGTCTCTGTCTATATTCATAACGCCACCTGATTAAATAATACCAATCATAAAGTAACTTTGGTTGGAGGGGTCTTTTATGATAATATCCCGCTCCCGCATGAATCGTATATAGCTTTTGGCTGTCCGCTCCTTTACATTCAAAATCTGCTGTAATTGCTCGCACAGGTCGATGTAAGTCAGGTTGGTTTGTTTACCGAATAACTCACAGGCTACATTTACCAACTCTTTTTCTTTGCGTTTCTCTTTCTCTTCACGGGGCTTTTCGCCCTTATAGGTGTGCATTCCGGCGACTTTATCCCATGCAAAAAGCATCAGCGGAATATCGAGCGGGCTACCATCCCGCACTTTCAGTGCCTTGACAACCGACATAGCAGGTTCATCGTCTTTTTCGATGGATAGGATAGTGGCTGCTTTGCGTTGCAATTTACTACCCAAGTGTCCACACAGTTTCAAGCCGTTGGGGACAAAGTGAAACACACACAGGATGCAGGTGTTATAGATACCTGCCAGTCGGTAGAGTTTATCTATCGCCGCCACGCTCTCCACTTCATCGTTGGTACTCTTCACAAGGTCCAATACCGTCAATGACAACCAACTGAATGCCGCCATACTGGTAGTAAAACTTATCTATGCTCTGAACAATGGCGTTCAATCGCTCTTTGCGGGACATACCCGTCAGGCAAAAGGCTTTCAGCTCCTCCGGTTTGTCCGGTTGTTTGGCACGGGCAAGCAGGTTGGTTACATTCTTGAACAGTTGCACTTCGGATTGTTCGGTAGCATAAAGCAGCACTGCTTTGTGTTTGCTGTTGGCGGTTATCTCAATCCCCAATGTATCTACATCCGAATCAACCGGACAGATACCCCCTGCCACTATTGCGGCAACATAGTTACTCTTGCCCGTACCCTCACCACCCGTGATACCGAACAAATTACCTTGTGTCCCCAGCGAAACATCCCCGGCGGAGATTATTACCTGTGCTTTTGCCGGGGGATTATTGAAGTCTATTTCGCACGATTTAAGCATAATCAATGTGTCGCTATATAGGTTCTCTAAAAAGCAATGAACAGTTTTTGCAAATCCTCTCGACTGTTACCCAGCCGGAAGTAGTCGGAAATATCTTTTTCCTCTTTCGTATCGGCAAGTGGTAACAGTAATCGTTTCACGCCAAATTCAGTCAATACCTTTTCTTGTTTGGCGGAACTCTCTTTGCCTGTCTTATCGGTGTCATACAATAGGATGATATGTTTGAAACGAAACGTCAATTGGTAAATCAGTGTCGGCGGTATTGTTACCGTTTCGCTGTTGAAGCAAATCGCCTGGAATCCGTGTGCCGCCAATGCCATCACATCCTTTTCGCCACCCGTGATAAAGAGTGTTTCGCCCTTGCTGGGTAGTTGTTCCAGTCCGAAGCAATAGTTGTCGCCGAAGCTGTCACCATACAGAAAGCGGGTTTTCGAGAAAGGGCGATACAGTTTGATATACCGTTTGCTTTTGTAGCCGAACATCGGTTTTGCTGCCGAAGCGGTATAAGTGAACGGTGTTCCATCGGCGGTTTCACTGTTAAAATCCCGGAGCGAAACAACCTTATATTGCTCCAACACGTCCGGTATAATGCCATATTGCCCTCAGTAATCCAGTTTTACGGTAGTGAAACGTTGCTTCCGGAACCGGTACGGCTTGTTCTTCTTTTCTGGTGGTTCAGCTTGGGGGTCGGCGATCTCCCGCACGGGGTAAGGAACAGGTACGGGGGGCCAGTGGTTAGTCAAGCTCTAAATTCTGATCGATGGTCTCCAGTATCTTCATAAAGTCGGGCGGGTTATTGCAATCTATCCCTTTGAGCATCCCAACAAAGAAAAAGCAATCGCCACTATAACTGTCGTTGCCAAAATCTTTCAGTTTGTAAACACCACTCCGGCGGTCGAAGTAGACGTTGCAGGACGCTTTATTGTCGTCATAGAGCGGATTCAGAAAGTTACGACCTCTCCGCCGAAGGTTAAGCTAAAAACAAGAAAAATCCCTGCTAATCAATGATTGGCAGGGATTTTCTCTTTCCGGCAGATAGCCCAAAGGCAAAAATTTGCACATTTTTCGGGAGACTATCTTCCGGAGTGCTATAAACGGGGGGATGGGTATCTAATATTTACAATGATTTTATGGTTCCGGAGGATATAAATTGTAAATATATTTCTACCTTTACCGCTGTAAACAACGTGAGTTCATTCAGATCATTCTCTTCTGTGTATTTTTTTCGGAGTTTTAGCTCTGATTCTTTTCATTGTAGAACTAGACCGGTATAAGCTTTCTTTGTTCGGCGAATAAATGCCCCGATAGGTTCATGGTATGAATTAAAAAAGGGGATATGTCAAATTTCAATGATTATGTAGATATGAGATCATTTTTTATTGGTAAATATGAAATTAAATTACCTATTATTCAAGGAGGTATGGGTGTTGGTGTATCGTTAAGCGGTTTGGCCTCTGCAGTTGCTAATGAAGGCGGGGTCGGAGTTATTTCGGCTGCCGGCTTGGGGTTACTTTATCCGCAATTCGGGGGAAATTATCTGGAGAAATGTATTTTGGGACTGAAAGAGGAAATTCATAAAGCCCGGGAAAAAACACAGGGGATAATAGGAGTTAATATTATGGTTGCCCTTTCTAATTTTTCCGATATGGTGCGGACGGCTATTGCCGAAAAAGCGGATATTATCTTTGCCGGTGCCGGCCTTCCCCTCAATTTGCCCTCGTTTCTGAATAAAGACAGTAAAACGATGCTGGTTCCTATTGTTTCTTCTTCACGGGCAGCACAGGTGATTTGTGAAAAATGGGAAAACAATTACCATTATCTTCCGGATGCGCTTGTCGTGGAGGGACCTAAGGCTGGAGGACATCTCGGTTTTAAAAGCGAACAGATTGAAGACGAGCATTATTCGCTTGAACATCTTATACCTGAAGTGGTTGAAGTCGCTAAAACCTATGCCGGCAGAAAAAATATTCCGGTTATTGCAGCCGGAGGGATATCTACACCGGAGGATATTGCAAAATTTATACACTTGGGAGCTTCGGCTATACAGATGGGGTCGGTTTTTGTCCCGACCGAAGAATGTGATGCTTCCATTGAATTTAAGAAAGTATATATTGATTCGGGAGAAAAGGATATTCGTATTATCCAGAGTCCGGTGGGTATGCCCGGACGTGCTTTTGACGGTGAATTTATCCGGAAGGTGGCTGAAGGAAAAGAAAAACCGCGTTCATGTCCGTTTCATTGTATAAAAACATGCGATTATACCAAAAGTCCTTACTGTATCATCAAAGCCCTGTATAATGCGGCAAAAGGAAACATGGCGAAAGGGTATGCTTTCGCGGGGAAAAATGCCTATCTGGCCAGTAAGATAAGTAGTGTAAAAGAAGTTATCGAAAAACTGAAATCCGGTTTTTCTTTGGCTTAATAATGGCGGAAATGCTTTTTTTGCCTTATTTTATTGACGGTGAGTGGTAGTAAAATAACTGACCGTGAAATGGCAAGTACATATTGGATAAGGTTATTGCATATCGGAAAACAGGATTGAATACAATTGTAAATTCTTGATAACTAAGACTATCTTCTTGTTATTGAGGTGTTTGCAGATGAATTGAGTCCGGGATATATCTGATTCTGACATTTCGGATTATTTTATATTTTTTATAAACATATCCTGTCGTGATGCCCGGCTTTTTGCTAAATTCGTTTTATGATAGTCAGTGCCAGCCGAAGAACCGATATTCCGGCCTTTTATTCACCGTGGTTTTTTAACCGGATAAAGGAAGGATATGTACTTGTCCCTAATCCGTTTGATGTTCATCGGATCAGCCGGATTAATCTATCACCAGTTGTGGTGGATTGTATTGTTTTCTGGACGAAGAATCCGGCTCCGATGCTCGATAATCTTGAATTATTGAAAGATTATAAATTCTATTTCCAGTTTACTTTGAATCCTTACGGGAGTGAGCTTGAGAATAATTTGCCCCGGTTTCATAAACGTATCGAAATATTTAAACGGCTTGCCGATAAGATCGGACGGGAAAGAGTGATTTGGCGTTATGATCCTATTTTAACGAACGGGATCTATACGGTGCAATTTCACCGGGAAAAATTTGCAGAGACAGCGGAATTGCTGAAAGAACATACTGAAAAATGTATGCTCGGATTTATCGATCATTATCGTCACATCCGGTCTGCTATCGGTAAATTCAATATACGTCCTTTATGGTCTGAGGAAATCAGACAAATGGCTGTTTCATTCCGGGAGACAATAGATGCTTATCCTGCGATAACCCTGGAAACCTGTACCTCGAAAGTCGATTTATCGGCTTTCGGAATTTCTGCCGGATTGTGTGTGGATAACAGGCTTGTCGAAAAAATTACGGGATACCCCATTATAGCCCGTAAAGATAAAAACCAGCGTAATATTTGTGCTTGTGTGGAAAGTATAGATATCGGCACTTATGAAACCTGTTTGAACGGATGTATCTATTGTTATGCTATCAAAGGAAATTATGCCACAGCCCGGCGTAATTCGGCAAAACACGATAAAACATCTCCTTTGCTTATCGGTCGGCTGAATGAAGGAGATATCGTCAAAGAACGCGAAGTAAAAAGTCTTCGGACCGATCAACTCTCTCTGTTTTAATTATAAAAAATTTAACCGGTAATTTTGGGGGACAATAAGCCAGACTCGGAACAGTGTTTTTATTGTAGATATTTGGAATAATTTTTCATATTTGTTGTATGCTGCTTTCTTGATTAACAGGGGTATGTGAAATATGTATGTGTGTCCCGATTTTTTTCAAGATAGGGGATATAAAGAGCACTTTTTTCGTTTTTTGGGAATAGCGGAGAATGTGTTATAAAAAGCAAAGTATGGTTATTAAGAATACGTCTTTGTTGAATCGTCTATTTATTCTTGTCTCTAACGGAGAATACAAATGAGAAGGAAGTGTCTGAAACTTGTTAGATACTTCCTTTCTGTTTATATCTTTTCGATATTCGTTATACCGGATGGCAATGCTCGGACTCCTGCTGTTGTAAATATTCCAGCCATACTTCCAGCCAGTCGTCTTCTTTATAGTTGATTATTTCCAAAGTTTTATCCTTGTCTTCAAAAGATTTGTTGTATTCTTCAATTTCTTGAAGTTGTTCTTTTTTCCATGTTTCATTTTCGATATACATGTCCCGGTAAAGATAACCGATGACCATGCCTAGAAGTAATGCGATAATTGTTGTACATATTGTTTTCATAATTTGAATATTAATTTAATACGAATGTCATCTCTACTTTTGCACCGTTTCGGGTAAATAACAAATTGTCGGTCAGAGTCATCATCAGATACAAACCTCTGCCTGTTGTTTTCATTAAATTTTCAGGAGTTGTGGGATTCGGAATGTGACTGAAATCAAATCCTTCTCCTTCATCTTCAACTGTTATGATCATTTCCCGGTTATTCATAGCAGCCGTCAATTTTACCGTTTTTTTTGAATCTTTTTTATTTCCGAATAAAATAGCATTGTTTACGGCTTCTATTACCGGAAGCATTATTCTGACCCGTAAATTTTCCTCTATCCCGAATTTATCAATCAGATTTTCAATGAAATCTTCAACTTCCGGAAGATTGTTCAAGTCTGAAAATATCGTAAGCTCTGATTTACTCATTTGATCATATTTTAATTGTATATCTTATCTCTGGTTATCTAAATTTTACATATTAATTTTTATATTTAATATTTATTCTATTTCTGTTTCTTTTTCTTATTTTTAATATTGATTACATTATGCAAAATTAAAATAACTAAGTCTATTTGCAAATATAATCTTCTTATTTTAGTATAATATATATATGTTATGTTGTTTTTAAAGGAAGATTATTGGAATTGATAATGTGCTTTACGCTTCTGAAAGAGAGATATATGGACTAATCGGTTGATCGTGTAGAGAAAGATGATTTTACTAGATACAAAAAAAGTATTTGATATGTTATGAGACACATCAGATACTTTTTATGGCAGAAAATAAACAATTTAAAGTGGTAATTATTGAGGAACAATTTTAGTTTCCTCTTGGCGTTGGGTGTAATAAAATATACAGGTTACTTTTTGCAGGTCCGGGTACATATTTAGCCGGATGTATTTATATTGAGGTAATGCCTGCAACAATCTGTTGCGTTCGGCGTCATTGTAATTCCGGTTTATAATCCGGAGAATTGTTGTTTTGTCCGGGAGATCGGAATCACTGACCAATTTACGCAGGCCTGTCCAGTCTTCATTTATCATGTTGACGATAATGTGTTCAGGTGGGAGTAATTTACTTTCTTCTAATTGTTGTTTGATTGATAGGGCTCTTTGACCGGCCAGCCAGGCATTGAAATTCATATTGCCGATAGGTGAGCTGCTTCCGGTAATAACGATTTTATTTAATTTCATATCCGGATTGTTCCGGAGTGAATTTATCAGATTTACGCAGTATATATACAAAATGCAAACAACACCCAATAAAGTGATAATA